>Ga0157378_10000023_pt1 | contig 129977 bp, 120 predicted proteins | sample M65metaG_FD_115309 | JGI IMG/M metagenome (GOLD analysis project Ga0157378, IMG submission 115309) | Miscanthus rhizosphere microbial communities from Kellogg Biological Station, Michigan, USA - M6-5 metaG | ecosystem: Host-associated > Plants > Roots > Rhizosphere > Soil | place: USA...
ATCTCGCGGGCAAAGCTGCGGGTAGCGGCCACTACACGAGCTTCGATTTCGACTTCCTGCGTCTTGCGATCAAGTTGGGTCAACAAACGATCGATCGAAGGAATCGCCGACGGGATGTCTTGAATGATTAAAGCGTTGGTGCGATCGTCGGAGATCACATCACCACGCTGGCTGAGAAACTGTTTAATGGTGGGAACCACGTCCTTGGAGTGAGCGTAGCTCAGGAAGCGTGTGATGGTGACTTTCTCCACCGCCAGCGCTTCGGCTTCCTGCTGTGCACGGTGCGATTCCGCTTCTTTGCGCAGGGTATCGACAGTGGCGATGCGCAGAACGTTACCGTCCAGTTGCCGTGCCAGGTCGTTGTTCTTCAGCACGATGTCGAGTGCCTGATCCCACGGCACGTCATCCAGAACGATGGTTAATGATCCCTTTACGTTCGGATCGAGCACCACGTTCAAGCCGCTGATCTCATGAATCAGGCGGAAGAAATCTTTCAGATCAACATCCTTTAGGTTCACCGAAATTGGCTCGCCAGTGTACTTGGGACCGCCAACCGCAGCCGGTTGTGAAAGCTGGCTCTTCTGCTCCGCAGCCAGATTCACGGCAGCCTGAGGCTGCATGGACGCGCTGGGACGGGGCAGCAGATCGCCGGCCGGACGCTCGACAAATTTCGCTGCAGCATTCACGGCTCGAGCTGGAGGTTCGGCTGCGTTTTCATCTTTCACCTTGTAGGAAGGTTCGATAAAAGCAAAGGCAGTGGCTGGGTTGATGGAAGCTTCCTGCTTGGGAGCTTCCGAAGCTGCAACCGCCGCGGTGTTTGCCGGCGCGGTGGCTGGCTTCACTTCCTTGCTGCTGGCATTGACTGTACGCAGCTTCAGGACGCGGTTGTTGCCGCTCCCTGCGAGCTCATAGCTGCACGGCTTCTCCAGATCGATTACCAGACGGGTTGTAGGCTGCGCCTGTCCGTCCATGCCGATCCGGATACGCTTCACGCCCGTGTTCTCCACGACGATATGCTTGGCGGTAAGCGCGAGCGTGTTGGGCAGATCGACGACGATCCGCGCTGGTGACTCCAACTCGCTGACCTTGGGCATCACGTCCCCGCGGGTTGTGAATTCCAGGTTAAGACCCTCGTTGGAAGGCACCGCCTGCACTTTGACCAATGCAGAACGCTTGGGCGCTTCCATGCCGTTGCTCTGAGTTTCGGCCGCTGCCACAATCACCATCAACAGCAGCGGTAAGAAAACCAGCAGTTGCTTTCGCATTTCACTATCTCCCCAGGGGCTCGCCTCGGCTCGCCCGTAATCTTTAAATTTCGCCGCGCCGCATTAGACTGCCGGCGTCGTTATCTTCTTGGTCACTTCACGTTCGAACGGTTTTCCCAACCGGTCATGGACTGTTTCTTTGAAGATGATGGAATCACCGGTGATCTTCACCACGTAGCCGTTAAATACCGGATCGTTTTCTCGCAGGAAGTACGCCTTCTCCACCGCATTCACCACGACTGCGATCATCCCGCTATCGGATCTGACCACGCCCTTGAGCGCGATCTGGTCGACGGCAAGGCAGCGCTTTCCGACACTACATCCGGAAGCCACCATTGCCTGGCTGACAACGGGACTGACGAACGGATCGCGCCGTCCAGCCATGCGTATGTTCTTAGGAGCTTCGTTTACCGCAGGCTTTGACGAAGAACTGGCCTCCACCGCGACCGTTTCCTTTTGCTTTGGGCTGCGCGGCTTGAATGCATCCTGCTTTTTGGCCGGGGCCGAGGCCTGCTTCCTTGGTGTGGTCGCAACCGGACTTGCCGCTTGCGGAGCCAGTCCCAGAGCCCTGTCCGACTCGATTTGCTGCTTCTGGTGCAGCGCCTTCATCGTGCTCCGGGTGTTCTGGATTTCATCCGGATTTTGTCCCCACGCCGCCGCCGCAATCAGACCTAGTGCCAAACCCCAGGAAAGCCTTGCCGTGATCAGTCTCATATAGTCCCCTTCGCTCTCCCGGCCTGGGGCGCAGCAGCCGCGGGCTCGAGATCCTTGCTGAAGAATGTGCTGGCCACGCAGGTGGCCACCACGCTCTCGCTAGGTGCGTACTTGTAAGTGTGTTTGGCCTTGGCGTCGGTCGGCTTGGCGGTGCTGGCGACCAACAAGTTGGAGACATTCACAATCCGCTCCAGCTTTGCCACGCGGTCGAAGAATCCGAGCATTGAGTAGTAAGGCCCGTCTAGTTCCACCTCGAACGGCGCTTCGCTGTAGAACTCTTTTGCTGCTACGGGTTGCGCCGTGTAGCGCCGGATTTCGATCCCCGCCTTGGAAGCTTCGACATTCAACATCTTCATGAAGCCGTCGACTTCCTTCTCGTCCGGAACAATGCGGCGCTCGATTTCCAGTTGCTGTTTAAGGCTGGCCAGCTGACGCTCGATCTCGGCCAGCTTGGGGCGGTAAGCCTCGAGCTCGGCGTTCTCGCGAACTTTGGCGTCCAGTACCTGTTTGGCCGCTTCGTTCTCTGCCGCTTTGCTCTTGAAAGTAGTGAAGTACGCGGCGCCGGTGAGTACTGCAGCACCCAACACCAGTAGTCCCCACTGTTTGATACTCGATAATTCGCTGAAGTTCTCCATAGCTCTCCGTCCCTTAGGACTTCACCTTCTCGCAGGTCAAGGTGAATGCAAACGCCTGCATATCTTTGACGGTGTCGTCCTGGAAGGTCTCTTTGATCTCGACGTTCCGAAACTGCCCGCTCTTCTGCAAGTTGGAAATCAGGTTGGCGACGGCGTCGGCGCTCAATGCCATGCCCTCAATGTCGACGCTTGCTCCCTGGTCTTTCATCGAGCTCAACCACACCGCTTCGGTGCCGTTAATGGTATCGCCCAGGGCGTTGAGCAGCTCTGAGGGACCCATCTGATTCTTGCGCAGTTGGTCGATCACATCCACCCGGCGCTTGTAGTTCTGCGCCTGGCGCTGACGTTCCAGGTACCGGACTTTTACATCCGCCAGTTCGCGGTTCTTTTGTTCCGCGGCCTGCATCTGCGTGGCAATGTCCTGTTTCTGTTTGTCGAGCTGATACCACCAGCCGGCATTGATCAACAGCGCCACTACCAGAATCACTAGAACCTTGACTCGGGGTGTACCGACATCGCCCACTTCCATCGTGGCCGCTGCCGCATGCTGCTTCTTCTGTTTCGATTGGCCCAGCAGGTTTATGCGAATCATAGGTCTTCAAAACTCCTTAAGGCCAAACCCACCGCGACTGCCAGCTGGCCGGCGTTTTGTTCAATCAGTGAGGCTCCCACTGCGTCCGCCGGAGGTGCAATCCTCTGGAACGGATTGAAAATCTCGACGGGCAGCGCAAACTCCTGGCGCAACGCTTCGACCAGTCCGGGAACCTTTGAAGAGCCTCCCGCCAGGTAAATCTTCTCGATGTGCTCTCCCGCCGAGCTGGCACGGAAGAAGTCGAACGTCTTTTGAATTTCCAACACGATGATTTCGGTGACCTGCTGCAGGATCGGTGTCTTGGCGTCTTCGCTGACCGTGCCAACCTTCCGTCCCAGTTTCAACGACTCGGCGTCTTCGAAGCTCAGGTCCAATTCCTTTTGCAGCGAATCTGTGTATTGATGTCCGCCGACGCTAACGTCGCGGGGGAAGAGCGGCGTCGTACCTTTAACAATGTTGATGTTCATCACGCTTGCCCCCAGGTTCAGAAGCGCTACCACCTGGTTAGGTGCCGGTTCGTAATTGAACTCGTAGCAGTTCTGCAAGGCCAGCGCGTCGATGTCCACAATAGCCGGACTTTTGCCGGCCATCGAGAGTACGTTGGTGTAGTTGAGAATCTTGTCTTTCTTGACGGCGACCAGCAGAACGTCCATCTGTGGGCTGCCTACGTCCTCCGAAAGGATCTGATAGTCGAGGTTTACGTCTTCGAGGTCAAAGGGGATATGCTGTGCCGCTTCCTTCTGAATGGTTTCGGCCAGCTCCTGGTCGCTCATCGAGGGCAGCGAGATCTTCTTCACAATCACTGAGTGACCACTGACCGCGGTGGCCACCAGTTTGGTCTTGATTTCGCTATCGGCGAAGAGTTTCGAAATCGCGCTTGATACCGTGCCCGAGTCGACGATCATCGAATCCACCACGATATCCGGCGACAACGGTTCCAGGCCCAGGTGCGCTACCTCAAGCCCTCCCCGCCCCCGTTTCAGCTCCACTGCCTTGATGCTGGAGGAGCCTACATCCAGACCAACAATTGACTTTGACCCGAATCCAAACATGTGTCCGCCTTTAAAGTTGACCGGCAGCCTTGATGGCCGCCTTCGGTTTCTTTTTGTTGCTTGTCTTGGTCTCCATCTGGGTGGACTTCTCTTCCATCCACTCGTCGAGCTTCGATTTCTTGAAGCGCCAGCGGTTCCCCAGTTTGAAGGCCGGAATTTTTTGTTCGCCAACGTATTTGTAAAGCGTGTCGGGGCTCACCCCCAGATACTGCGAGGCTTGCCGGATGTTCATCACTTCACGCGAATCGACCATAGCTTTTGACCCCTTCCACAGAATCTTTTTGATCAGCTTTAACGCCGGATTTACGGCTCATAGCTTTTGTTGGGAGAAATTCATCAGGACCAAACTTCGGCCCGAGTGAATTTAAGTGGACTGAGCATATATCAACCGGGAAAGACGGAGGTCAAGGCAAATCTCCGCGTTTTTTAGGGTTTTATAGGTGTTTTATGGAAATTACTTTAGAAACTGTTGCAGATTAATCCTAGCTATTGTGCAGAGTAATCAAACTCTGTCTATATGTAGGGGTGGTTATTCCGAGGATGACCGTTGCCAGCCCATTCCATAACCAAAGTACCGTACACGGTACGAAAGGCGTACGACGACTGCGGAGCCATTGATCTGGTCAAGAGCTCGATCCTGCCCCAAATCCCCCCAACTCCATCAATCCAATAAACAATTTTGATTGGACTAGGCAGTTTTGACATCTTAGAGTTTCCTTCTTGTCCGGGAGGCGTAGATACTGCCATGGGCTTCCTGGGACGCGAAGGATTGGCCACCGCATGCCAGCGATGCCTGCAACCGCGTTACCCTTTCGAATGCCGCCTTTCCTGAATTATCAGTTCGATGAGGCCTACGACGAGATGTTCGAAAGCCCCGGGATTCCGCGCCCGCACTATCAGGCGCTGTATCGGACCTTGCTCGAATCTCCCCCCGAGGAGCTGGGAAAGACGCAGCAGGCGGCCGACCTCTCCTTCCTGCACGAAGGCATCACTTTCACCGTTTATGGGCAAAAGGAAGGCACCGAGAGGATATTCCCCAATGACCTGCTGCCGCGCATTATTCCCGGCAACGAATGGCGGGTCGTCGAACGCGGCCTGACGCAGCGGATCAGTGCACTAAACCTGTTTCTGCACGACATCTATCACGACGGCCACATCCTTGCGGCCGGGATCGTGCCCCGCGATCTGGTTTACAGCTGTCGGCACTTCCGGCGCGAAATGCGTGGTCTGGACGTAGCCCGTGAAATCGCCTACGTCAGCGTTTGCGGAACTGATCTGGTTCGCCTGCCCGACGGGACATTTGCCGTGCTTGAGGACAATCTGCGCGTGCCCAGTGGCGTCTCCTACATGCTGGCCAACCGCAAGGTTCTGAAGCGTGTATTCCCTACCTTGTTCCGCGACTATGGAGTGAGTTCCATCGATCACTACGCACAGAGTCTGCTGGCCACCTTGCGGTCTCTCGCACCCATTAATTGCATCGCCACCAACGAACCCGCCACTGTCCTTTTAACGCCGGGAGTTTTCAATTCCGCTTATTTTGAGCACACCTTCCTGGCCCAGCAGATGGGAATCGAACTGGTCGAAGGACGCGACCTGCTGGTGCATGACAACGTCGTATACATGAGGACAACCGCGGGCTTGCGCCGGGTAGACGTCATCTATCGCCGGGTGGACGACGATTTTCTCGATCCTCTATGTTTCCGCCGTGATTCCAGCCTAGGCGTGCCTGGCCTCTTCAATGCTTACCGCGCGGGCAACGTGACCCTGGCGAATGCGATAGGCACGGGGGTGGCCGATGACAAGGCGATGTACGCCTACGTGCCGGCGATCATCAAGTACTATCTGGGCGAAGAACCGATTCTGCCCAATGTCCACACCTATCTCCTGAGCGACAAATCCCAGCGTGACTATGTCCTCGAACATCTCGACCAACTTGTTGTGAAAGCGGTGGGCGAATCGGGCGGATATGGAATGTTGATCGGTCCTCACAGCATTCAGAAAGATCGCGATGAATTCCGCCGCCGCATTCTGGCGGAACCCAGAAACTACATTGCACAACCGACGCTGGCGTTGTCGCGCGGCGCCTGTTTTTTGGATGGCGCGGTCGAGTCAAGGCATATAGATCTGCGTCCTTATATTTTGTATGGAGAGAACGTAACTCTGGTTCCCGGCGGACTAACCCGTGTGGCTCTTCGCCGCGGATCGCTGGTGGTCAACTCCTCCCAAGGCGGTGGCAGTAAAGACACCTGGGTGCTCAGGGAATAACGCAGCGGCCCAAGAGTGCAGCCTAGGACGCAGGCCTAGGTGAAACGACAGAGTTCCCGCAGGGGCGAAGAATAGCCGTCAGGTCATCGCATGATGCTTTCACGAGTAGCCGACAGCCTCTACTGGATGAGCCGCCATCTAGAGCGCGCCGAACACGCCGCACGGCTTATCGACGTCGATCTGCAACTGCGTCTCGATCAATCTCCTGATTCCAGTATCGAACACGGACGAAGAATCCTAGAAGCGCTACAAGTTGGCGAGACCCGCAGTGCGAACCTCGACCCCTCGGACGTAACTCATATTTTGGCGTTTGATCGCTCCAACCCCTCTTCCATCGTGTCGTGCGTGGCTTCCGCGCGAGAGAATCTCCGCCACGTGCGCGAGCAGTGCAGCTCCGACATGTGGGAGCAGTTGAACCGGCTCTACCTGCACGTCGTCAGCAGCCCGCCGGAAAATGCCTGGATGCGGCAGTCGCACGCGTTCTTTCGTTCGGTGCAGGAGGGCGGCTGCCTGTTTCAGGGAATCACTGATTCCACCATGAGCCACGGAGAGGGCTGGCAGTACATTCAACTTGGCCGATTTGTGGAACGCGTCGACACCATCGCTGCCCTGGTAGGAACTCACTTCAACCACCTTCAGCAGCCACCCGACGAGGTGGTCGAAGGTTCGGAATATCTGGAGTGGGTAGGACTGCTCAAGGCCTGCGCAGCCTTTGAAGCATACTGCAAAGCTTACAGTGCCGAGTTACGCCCATTGCGGGTCGCGGAATTTTTGCTGCTGGACCGCGAACTGCCCCATTCTGTGCGCTTCTCAGTTGAGATGGTCCACACTGCCCTCCGCCACATCGAGGAATTGACCAACCGGAAGGCTGAACTTGCTATGCGCCTGACCGGGCGTTTACGCGCCATGCTCAACTTCACACCGGTGGAGGAAATCATCGCTGAGGGCGCGAACAGCTATCTGACTAACATTCGCAGGCAGTGCGGCCAAGCTCACGCCGCCATCTATCAGATTTACTTTGATTACGCCGTGGAATCGGCGCTGGCTTCGTAAACGGATTCTCTATGATCTACTCAGCGCGGCACGTTACTACGTTTGGCTACAATCCGGCAATTCGAGAAAGCGTGATGGAAGTACGCATGCAACCACGCAGCGAAGGCCATCAGCGCTGCCTGACTTTTTCACTCGACGTCTTTCCCCGCGCCAACATCATGGTCTATCGCGATTTCTCGGGGAATATGGTGCATCACTTCGATATTCCTCGCCGTCATGCGCGTGCCCGCGTGACTGCCCAGGCGTTAGTCGAGGTTCTTGCCGTGCCTGAACCTGAGCTTGCTTCGGCAGGGGACTGGAAGGATTTGGACAGCATGGCGGTTGCCGGCGACTTTTGGGAGTTCCTGCTCCCCAGTTACTTTGCCCGGCCGACAGACCTTCTACACGAATTTGCCAGCGAAGTGAAACTGGAACGCAGTCCGACACCACTGGAGTTCGTGTTTGATCTGAGCCGTACGATTTACGAGAAGTTCGACTATGCGCCCAACAGCACTGAGGTCGACTCTCCCATCGACGACGCTTTGCGCAGCCGCGCCGGAGTGTGCCAGGACTTTGCCCACATCATGATCGCGCTGCTTCGCGAGTATCACATTCCGGCGCGCTACGTCAGCGGTTACCTCTGCCACTCCCGCCAGATTAACGACCGCTCACCCGACAGCGCTACCCATGCCTGGGTGGAAGCCTTTGTTCCCGGTCCCGGCTGGGTGGGATTGGATCCCACCAACAATGTCCTCGCGGGCGAGCGCCATATTCGCGTTGCAATCGGCAGAGATTATTCTGACGTACCGCCCACGCGCGGCGTTTACAAGGGTGAAGCTGACAATGAACTTGGCGTCATCGTAACCGTGGCCCCGGCCGATGCTCCGCCGCCTGAAGATCTACCTCCGGCTACTATCACGCGTTCCCGAGCCTCAAGAATTGACTCCGATTTCCAGCACGACCAGCAGTAGCAATAGACCATGCAGAGACGAGGCAAAACCCTGTCTCTACGAGACTACTTTCCCGCCATTGCCTTCTGGATCGCCGCCTCCGCCAGTGGTGCCATCAACGCGTATCCAGCTTTGTTGGGATGCAGCCCGTCCTCCGCCAAATTCTGCTTCAGCATTCCTTTTTCATCGACCATGGCGCTGAAGTAATCGAGATAAACATGTCCGTTTGCGGCGCAGTACGTCTTGAGCCATTCATTCAATGCCAAAATCTTCTCCTGAGAGCGAGTTAGAAAAAACGGCACTGCCTGCGGAGTGTAGTTGTTCACGGGGATCACCGATGAGAAGACGACGCGAATATCGTTCGCCTTCGCCAGTTCGGCCATCGACGCATAATTTTGTTCAACTTGTTCCACGGTCATTGGCCCGGTATTGCCGGCAATATCATTGGTGCCGGCAAGAATCACCACCGCCTTAGGCTTTAGATCAATCACATCTGGACGAAAGCGGATCAGCATCTGGGGCGTGGTTTGCCCGCTGATTCCACGATTGACATAAGGCTTGCCGGGAAAATATTCCGGCAGCGGCCAACCGTCAGTGATGGAATCGCCCATAAACACTACCCGGTTCTCTCCCGTAGCCGGCACGGTCAAGCTTGCGTTCGCCTCGTGGTAGCGGCCAAGCTCAGCAAAATCATTCATCCATGTGGACATTTTGCTCTTTCTATAATCTTCAAGTTGTTGCCGCGCCTTGGCCAGCGCATCTGACTGCTGGGCTGAGCCACAAACACAAAACAGAATAAATACCGCCACCTGGCTGCTGACTACGCGAAGACACTTCATTCCGGGATCTCCTCTTGCCTGAAGAAACGACGCACCGTAGTCTATTCATTCCCGGGAGGAAATTCACCTTGCGTTTTGTCGACCGCCTGCAACCGCTGGCGTTACTGGCTCTCAGAATTGTCTTAGGTGCAATCATGATCGGCCATGGCTACCCCAAGATATTTGGCGGCTTGTCCCATCACATGGAATCCGTTCATCGCATTGGCTTCCCCGCATGGGTCGGATATTTGTCGGCCGGAACGGAATTTTTCGGCGGTATTTTCATGATTGCAGGGTTGCTGAGCCGCCTGGTGGGAATCGCCATGTGCTTTGAAATGACCGTGGCGATCCTCAAAATGCACCTGAAAAATGGAATGATCGGCCAAGGGGGATACGAATTCCCTCTCGCAGTCGGCACCATGGCATTCGCCCTGATTTTCTTCGGCGCTGGCCCGATTTCCCTCGACGCGATCCTCAGACGAGGTGGAGGCGGAGGAGGCAAAAAATCCCGCTAGTTACGAAGGGAACTTTGCCTCCATGCCACCCGGCGCTAACCTTCAGGCATGAGCCCTGCGCCAACCAAAGTCCGCTTCCGCTGCCTGGACTGCGAGGCTTACGAGGACCGCTGCCACTGTGAGAAGTATTGCTGCCTATGCCAGTCTCAACTTGATGTCCGGCTTTGTGGAGACGGCCTTTACTATTGCCAACCCTGCCGCGAAGCCTGCGACTACAAGACAGACGGCTCGCCTGCTCCGAGCACCTTTCGCTAGTGTTTGCAAATTGTAGAAGTGGTTCGGAAATTTCCGGAGCGCGAAGTGTTCGATTCTCACTAAAAGGCTAATATCTCCTCACAGGAGAACCGGTTTGCCGACATCAACACGTTCTGCAATTGCAGCCGTTGTTTTCGCGGTATGTCTTGTTCCTGCCATCTTCCCGCAAGCAGATTCTGATTGGACCGAACCCTTTCCGCCCCACCGCATCGCCGGCAATCTCTACTACGTCGGAAGCCGGGGTCTCGCGTCCTACCTGATTACGACACCCAAGGGACACGTTCTCATCAATAGCAGCCTGGAAAGCTCGGTGCCGCTCATTCGCGACAGCATTGCGAAACTCGGATTTCATTTGAACGATGTCAAGATTCTGCTGATCAGCCATGCCCATTGGGACCATTGCGCCGGCAGTGCGTTGCTGAAACAACAGACCGGCGCGAAATATTTCGTGATGGACCAGGACGTAGCGGTGGTCGAGTCTGGCGGTAAAGAAGATTTCCAATATGGCGGATCGCCCGATAACCAGTACACACCGGCCAAGGTAGACCGCGTCTTGCACGACAGAGATCAGGTCCGGCTCGGAGGCACGGTGATGGTAGCACACCTGACGCCAGGACACACCAAGGGCACCACAACCTGGACCATGAAAGTGGAAGACGGCGGCAAGGCCTATGAGGTGGTGATCGTCGGCAGCCTGAATGTGAATCCGGGCTACAAGCTGGTTGGAAACGCCAAGTATCCCCAAATTGCTCAGGATTATGAGCGCACCTTTCAGGTCTTGAAGCGCCTGCCTTGCGACCTCTTCCTGGGTGCCCATGGGAACTACTACGGAATGGAGGCGAAGTTTGCGCGAGTGAAGACGGGTGGAAGCAATCCTTGGGTCGATCCGGATGGTTATAAGAGTTACATCCGCGAGCGGGAGGAAGCCTTCCGGGCCGAGTTAAAGAAACAGTCAGACACGAATTAAGGAAACGACCGATCCGGAATCGAAGGGTTCCTACGAATCTACAGGGTGTCCGTTCAAGCCGTGCCTGGGCGGGGCTTTTGATGTTCACTCGCTAGTGAAGTAGTCCACATTTACCGGATTCTCAAACAGCGAGTAATCGCGCGTCACTACCGTGATTCCACTCTCGGTAACAAAATATCGCTGGCGGTCAGCCTCGGGATCGTAACCGATGGTGGTACCCTCGGGAATATGCACATCACGATCGATAATCGCGTTGCGAATTCGGCAGTGGCGTCCAACGTTGACGTGCGAGAAAAGGATGCTGGAATCAATTTCCGAATATGAGTTCACGCGCACGTCCGGCGAGAGCACGCACGTCTTCACCAGGCTGCCGGAGACGATGCAGCCCATGGCAATGATGGAATCGACCGCGGATCCGGTGCGCCCAGCCTCATTGAATACAAACTTCGCCGGCGGATACTGCCGCTGGTGGGTACGAATCGGCCAATGGTCGTCGTACAAGTTAAACACTGGTGACACCGACACGATGTCCATGTTGGCCTCGTAATAGGCCTCCAGCGTCCCCACGTCACGCCAGTAAAGCGCTTCTTTCTTATTTTCGTCCACGAAATCGTACGCGTACACCCGATACTCATTCGCCATTTTTGGCAGAATGTCCTTGCCAAAATCATGGCTCGAGTTGGGGTCTTCCGCATCCTTGAGCAAGACTGGAATCAGCACGTCGGTGTTGAAGAGATAGATTCCCATGGAACCCGATACTTTCTCGGGATTATGGGGAGACCGCAACTCCGTCTTCTTGGGCTTCTCCTCGAAGCCGGTGATGCGATTGTCGCGGTCAACCTCGACCACACCAAAACGATAAGTCTCGTCTGGATCTATTTGAATCGTGGCCAGAGTTACATCGGCACCGCTTTCCTCATGCTGCTTGAGCATGAGGCCGTAGTTCATTTTGTAGATGTGGTCGCCGGAAAGAATCAGCACATGCTTGGGCTGCTCGGACCCGATGGAGTAGATATTCTGATAAACCGCGTCAGCCGTGCCCTGGTACCACTGGTCGCTGACCCGCTTCATTGGCGGCAGCACTTCGATGAACTCGTTCACTTCGCGCCCGACGATGTTCCAGCCCTCGCGAATGTGCCGGTTCAACGACAACGCTTTGTACTGCGTAAGAATGTACACACGGCGCAGATCGGAGTTAATACAGTTGGAAAGCGTGATGTCGATGATGCGGTAAATACCACCGAAGGTGACCGCAGGTTTGGCTCGGTCGCGGGTCAGGGGATAGAGCCTTTCGCCAGCTCCTCCCGCTAAGAGAACTCCAAGAGTATCTTTCATGGTCATCGCTTCGATGTCGATTCCCGACCTTAGGAAGCTCTGCAGCTCGCGGAATCTTTACATCGCCCTGAACGGACGCAAGTGTATCAGAATGATATTGCTCCGGGTTGCTCGTAGCGTCGAAAGGTGCATCCAAGATCAGCATCCTTATGCCCAAGCGAAAAAAATCCCGCGATCAACATCCCCAGCCCGCGTTTCTCTTCGACCTTGACGGAACCCTGATCGACAGTGTTTATCAACACATCCTTGCATGGAGAGAAGCCCTGCGTGCGCTGGATATCGAGCTTTCCAATTGGTTCATTCACCGCCGGATTGGTATGAGCGATTCGCTCATGTTGAACGCGTGCATGCGGGAATCCGGACGGCGGTTGGATAAGAAGCAGATGGAAAAGCTGCAAGCGATGCACACCAAGGCATACATGAGGCACGTCGGCGAGGTGCAGGCGCTGCCGGGCGCCAAAGCATTGCTAAAGCAGCTGACGACGCTTGGAGTCCCTTGGGCAATAGGAACTACCAGTTTGCGTGAACGCGCGCAAAAATCCCTCGACATGCTGGGTATCGGAGAAGAGGTGCCTGTAATCACGGGAGACGATGTAGAGCAGGCCAAGCCGGAGCCTGACCTTTTCTTCGCGGCAGCTAAAAAATTAAAGATGGATTTGGAGCATTGCGTCGTGGTTGGAGACAGCGTATGGGATCTGCTGGCCGCGCAGCGAGCCCATGCACTAGGGATTGGCCTGTTGGCTGGAGGCTACGGCGAGGACGAACTGGTGCGAGCAGGCGCCTACCGTGTCTATCGCGATCCTGAAGATTTGTTGGAGCATCTGGATGAAATCGGGGTGAAAGTAGAGGAAGAGCACTAACCATGAAGCTGATCCTTATTTTTGTAATTCTTCGTGGATCTCGGTTAGTGATGTCTTAAGCCGCCTCGTCCTCAATCTTAATACGCAGCGACTTCAGAAATTTGAGGTCCTGATCGTTGATTTTGAACTCAGGGTTGCTGGTAAGGGTGGTCACCAGCGAAGTCTTGTCCGCCTTCTCGCCCGGCTTGCTAACCCCAATCGTGGCTTCCAGCACTAGAAAGATGTCGTACCCGCCGTCCTTAATGCGCGACACGACTTCGGCAATGGCATCCGAATCGGCGAGGGACTCATTGATCGCCTCACCGAGCTCTTTCATTAATTGTTTGAGTTGCTGGTCCACAGTTCCCCCTTTTGTGTAATCCTTCCTGATAGTTTAGATGCCGCAGAAGCCCCATATGCTTCATGGCCGGTAGCCCTGTTGACGCGTAATTGTAACCCGAGGTCTTGATAAAATCGACAACAATGGCGCAACTGTCTACAGCCCGTAAACTCAGCATTTTGGCCCGTGTGGCAGCTAACTCCGCCGGACGAAACCGCACCCTCAGCGCAGCCATGAACGGCATGCGGATCACGGGCCACCACGTGGGGCGCGTAATGCACCTGCTCTGGCTCGAGGTCACTGGCTTTGTTTTCTTGGCGATAGCATTCATCGCGGGGGTCGCCATTTTTCGGGACTATCATCGGTATCAGGCCGGACAGGTCGGGGCCGGGCGGGTGGTCGCGGCCGCTGTGATTGCAGTGATGTTCGCATGGTTCGGCGTCAGTTCGTTTTGGAGAGTACGCAAGCGCAAGTGAAAAGGATTGACTACTAAGGGCACGAAACTGCATTGAGGAAGGATTAAGGTCTAAGCGGTTTTGCGATGGCTAACGAAAACAAGCCCGAAAGCTCGTCCCACATTCCCATCAAGCCTCTTTACACTTCAGCCGACATGGGGGGAACCGATCCCGGATACCCTGGCGAATATCCGTACACCCGCGGCATACAAGCCACCATGTACCGGGGACGGCTCTGGACCATGCGCCAGTATGCCGGCATGGGTGACGCTGAAGAATCCAATCAGCGCTACAAATATCTTCTCGCCAGTGGCACCACCGGGCTCTCGGTCGCATTCGACCTGCCCACCCAGATCGGCATGGATTCCGACAGCCCTCTAGCCCTCGGCGAGGTTGGCAAAGTCGGCGTGGCGATCGATTCCGTGGAAGACATGCAACGCCTGTTTGATGGCATCGACCTCACCAGGATTTCGACGTCGATGACCATCAATGCGACAGCATCTATATTGCTGGCTCTGTACGTGGCGGTTGCTAAACAGCAGGGAATGGATATCGGCAAACTATCCGGGACGGTGCAGAACGATGTGTTGAAAGAGTACATTGCGCGCGGAACCTACATTTACCCCATCCCGGCCGCAATGCGAATCGTAACCGACATGTTTGCCTGGGCCAAGGACGCGGTCCCTGAGTGGAACACGATTTCCATCTCCGGCTATCACATGCGCGAGGCAGGGTCGACTGCGGTGCAGGAAGTTGCCTTCACTTTGGCCAATGGCATCGCTTACGTGCAAGCCGCCCTCAACGCCGGGCTCGACGTCGACAACTTCGCCCCGCGGCTATCGTTTTTCTTTAATGCTCACAATAATTTTCTTGAGGAAGTCGCAAAGTTCCGGGCGGCCCGGCGTATGTGGGCCAAGATTATGCGCGAGCATTTCCAGGCAAAGAAACCGCGCTCCTGGATGCTGCGCTTTCATACCCAGACCGCCGGATCCACTCTTACTGCCCAGCAACCGGAAAACAATATTGTTCGCACCGCGCTGCAGGCCATGGCCGCGGTGTTGGGTGGGACCCAGTCGTTGCATACTAACTCCTACGACGAGGCGCTGGCGCTTCCCACCGAGCACGCGGCCCGCATAGCACTGCGCACTCAGCAAATAGTGGCCTACGAGTCGGGCGCACCCAACACCGTCGATCCCCTGGCGGGCTCCTACTACATTGAGAGCCTTACGGATGAAATCGAAAAACGTGCTAACTACTACCTGGAAAAGATCGACGCCTTCGGGGGAATGCTCAAGGCCATCGAGCGCGGCTATGTGCAGCAGGAAATCCAGAACGCGGCTTATGAATGCCAGCAGCAGGTAGATCGGGAGGAATCCGTAGTCGTGGGCGTCAACCGCTTTGCGATGGGGAAAGAAAAACCAATCACTCTGCAGCGAATCGATGAATCGTTGGAACGCAGGCAAATCGAACGTGTTACGGCGCTGCGGGCCCGTCGCGCACGAGCGCCCTGGCAAGACTCATTGAAGCAAGTTGAGGTCGCCGCCCGCTCCGGAGAAAACCTAATGCCGCAAATTGTCAACGCAGTCGAGGCATTCGCTACCGTCGGAGAAATATCTGATACGCTACGCCGGGTTTTCGGCGAGTACCACGAAGCGGTCGTAATCTAAGGTAGGGGTAGACACTCTTTTCCGTCCCGTCAGTGTCCAAAACCCGCAAGCCAGCATCAAAAATATTCGGAGAACTCTATGGCTGAAAAAATCGTAATGACAGATGCCGAGTGGCGGTCGAAACTTACCCCCGAACAGTTCCACGTAACCCGCAAGGCAGGCACCGAGCCCGCGTTTACGGGAAAATACTGGAACTCAAAGGATAAGGGTGTCTATACCTGCTCGTGCTGCGGTGAACCTTTGTTCCACTCTCAGACGAAGTACGAATCTGGCACGGGATGGCCCAGTTTTTTTGAACCGATCTCCGAGGGTGCAGTAGAAGCCCACAAAGACACCAGCTATGGAATGGTGCGCACCGAGGCAAAATGCTCCCGCTGTGATGCTCACCTCGGCCACATATTTGAAGACGGCCCGGCCCCCACAGGTCTTCGCTACTGCATGAATTCAGCATCGTTGGAATTAAAACCAGAAAAGAAACAGGCCCAGCAGCAGAAATAGTGTGGGGAAAGTGGGGACGGGCGCCCTCCGCCCGTCCCAAATTTTGCCGTGAGACCCGAGCCCTAGGCTCCCGCCGCCGTCGTAATCGGCTTGGGCGCTTCATGAACAGCCGGCTTGCTGGCTTCGACCGGACGAGCCTGCTGCTTGCTGGCTTCCGCACTGCGAACCTGCACGCTACCCTTCAGTATCGCGCCATCTTCCACGCTGATTCGCTGCGTGATGACATCTCCGGTCAGCGAACCTTCGCTGCGGATGTCCAGACGGTCGCTGCACTGTATGTTGCCCTTAACTTTTCCCATGATGACCACTTCACGGGCGTTGATGTTGGCGGCTACGGTGCCGTTGCGTCCGACGGTAACGCGATGCTCGGCAACGTTAATGCTGCCTTCGATGCGTCCGTCGATGTAAAGGGACTCCGCACCGGTCAGTTCGCCCTTGATAACCAACGACCGGCCAATGGTTGCCTGTTCAACGGGCGCGCCCGCTGCACTTAAAGGCGCGTGGGAAGTTGTGGTGGACGGACCCTGCGGTTTGTCTTGTGACTGAAACATTTTTGAGAACCTTCCTTAATTTCCGCGCGGTCCGGGGAGTGAGTCCGCATGCGGGCGATCTATGATCTGGGTCGTGCGGCTCTAGGGCCAAGCTGACTATCGCATGCTCCCAAGTAATCTGAGGAGGTTACGGAGGTACAAGAAGAACTTAATCTAAAGTTCGCGGTGAAAATTCTTCCGCCTCTTGGCTTTGTATCTACCCTTCGCGCTGGCCCGAATGTAAACCTTTCGCCCCTACCCATTTACAGCAATGACCCTATTCGCTTACCCAAGGCTCATTGCTACGATCGAAATGGCTCACGGGGAAGGGCTGCTTTTGCCCAAGTGTATTCTCTTAGTCGACGACAGCGCAATCGTCCGCACTGGGCTGCGGCGGGCGTTCGAGTTTTCCGGCTGGGAGGTCTGTGGGGAAGCAGCCAACGGCCGCGAAGGCATCGAGAAAGCCGAACGTTTGAAGCCACATCTGATAGTGCTCGATCTGGCCATGCCGGAGATGAACGGTATATCGGCCGCGAGGGTACTGAAGCGGACTATGCCAAAAGTCCCTTTGATTCTCTTTACAACCTATGGAGAGATGATCGCGGTGGAGGATGCGCGTGAGGCAGGTATTTCTGAGATCGTTCCCAAGAGCGAGCCAATCAAGGTTCTTTTGCAGGTTGCGGAACGGCTGGTTTCCTCTGCGGCGGCTTGACTTCGCCATCGATCGGGGGGAAATTCAACTTCTCAACTTGAAGTTTTCTTAATTCAGGGATGGCCGCTGCTATCGCATCCCGCTCCGGGTCTGCTTTCCCATCCAGTTGATGTAACCGTGCAAAGATTGCGTCTTCCGCTTCGGTAATAAGTATCGCTAATTTGTTTTTATTCGGCTCGCGCATGGCGGCGGCAAATTTCTTCCGCCATTGCGTGGATTGCTGCGGATTCACGGATCGATGGTCAACCATTCTGCAACATCCCAATCGAACGTCTCCAAAAAAATTAGCAAGTAGGAGAGTTCTGCGTCTGTTGGATAGGTTACAAATGGACGGATCCGAGTGTTGTGTCGGTTTTCAGCAAGCGCCGCGGCGCTGCCACGCAGTCGAACATCCTACTGCTACTCCGCAGATTTAATGCTGCAGACCGTGTGGCGTGTCGTCTAATGCTGCAAAACCTGGGACAACTCTTCCCACTCCGCCATGCGTGCCTGCAGTTCCTTGCGATGGGTGTCAAGTTGGTGTGATTGCCGCTGGGTCTCGTCCGCGCTGATGAAGTTTTGCAGGGCGGTTTCTGACGCGGCGATGGCATCTTCAAGAACTCCGATTTCGGATTCGAGTTCTCTTACCCGGCTTTGTATCTGCTTTTGCTTGATAGGATTCAGCCGTTTGCCATCACTGACCGGGGGCGCCGGCGGATGCCCGTTGGAGGGTGAAGCTTGCGGGGCGACAGTGTCGGCCACAACAGTCTTTTGCAAGGTCTCAGCTCCACCCTGCTTGCGCCACAAATAGTCTTCGTAGTTTCCAGGAAAGATCTCCACCCGCCCGTCCCCCACCTCAAATACTCGTGTCGCCAGCTTGTCGATGAAATAGCGGTCATGCGAAACGAAAACCACTGTTCCGTGATAGCTGCTCAACGCTTCTAGCAATACATCTTTGGCGCGCATGTCGAGATGGTTGGTGGGTTCATCCAGCAACAAAAAGTTAGCGGGATGCAGCAACATGCGCAACAAAGCATAGCGGTTGCGCTCCCCACCAGAGAGCACGCCGATGCGTTTGAAGACTTCGTCCGATGAAAACAGAAAGCATCCCAGCAAAGAGCGCAACTCGGTTTCTGTGGAGCACGGCGACACAACGCCGAGATCATCGAAAACGCGGGCGTCGACATCGAGCTCTTTGTATTGGTCTTGCGCAAAATAGTCAAAGAGAACGTTGTGCCCGAGCTTGTACTCTCCCTGGGTCAGAGGCTCCACGCCCGCGAGTAGCTTGATCAGCGTGGACTTGCCGGCTCCGTTAACCCCAACCAAAGCGATGCGGTCGCCGCGCTCAAGCAGAAAATTGACATCACGAAAAACTTCCTTTTCTCCGTATGATTTCGCTACCCCGTTGAACTCAGCCACAATCCGTCCGCTGGGCTTAGGTTGGGGGAACGAAAAGTGAATGGTCTTTTCTTCTTCTGGCAGCTCGATCCGTTCGATCTTCTCCAGTTCCTTGATGCGGCTTTGCACCTGCTTGGCTTTGGTCGCCTGATAGCGGAAACGGTTGATAAACATCTCCAGTTGCTCAATACGGTCGCGCTGGTTGCGATAGTTCGCTTCAAGTTGCTCGCGACGCTGCGTCTTTTGCGCCAGAAACTTGTCGTAGTTGCCGGGATAGAAATACAGCTTCTTGTTCCATATCTCGACGATCTTGTTCACGGCGACATCGAGAAAATAGCGATCGTGCGAAATCAGTACGAAGGCATTGGGATAGTTACTCAGATACTCTTCCAGCCAGTTTCGCGCCTCGAGGTCAAGATGGTTGGTTGGTTCGTCCAACAGCAACAGATTCGGCTGTTGCAGCAAAAGCTTGGCCAGAGCAATGCGCATCTGCCAGCCGCCGGAAAACTCCTCCGTCTGCCTCGCCCAGTCTTCCTTGCGGAATCCCAGGCCGGTGAGGACTGTGCCCACCTTCGATTCGATCGAATACCCGTCGCGGGTCAGAAATTCGTGTTGAATGTGGTGGTAACGGTCCGCAACTTGGGCATACTCGGGCGAAGCGTGGTCAAGCTCCGACATCCGGCCGGTCAGGTCTTCCATCTCTTTCTCCAGCCCGAACAGGTCGGAAAAGACCGCAAGACATTCGTCAAACACCGAGCGGCCCGATAGAGAAAGCCCATCCTGTGGCAGATAACCAGCGCTGGTCCCCTTGGCAAAGCTGATGGAACCGTAGTCGAAGGTCTCAAGACCCGCCAGAACTTTCATTAGTGTCGATTTGCCGGTCCCGTTGGCGCCCACCAACCCGACACGGTCACGAGAGGTGATCAACCAATCGAGGCCTTCAAAGAGGAGCTTGTGGCCGAAGCGCTTTCCAGCTGCGGACAACTGAATCATGGGACTGATTCCATCGTCTCATGCTTCGATCAAACGCCGCCAGTCTGCCGCGGATTTCACGGATCTTCGCAGATAGACCATTGATTTAGAAGGTAATCCGCGCAAGCGGTGTTCTTGAATCGAGCTAGCGCTGGGTTAGAACCAGTTCTCCGTTCTCAACCTTGATTCCGCCAACTCCATCGGGAAGCTTCAAATGGTCACGCTGATCGGCGAGCCGCTTCTGCAAAGCGTCGTTGACCAGGGAGACCGGCACATTCAAGTCACCAACCTTGAACTCCGTCGGATCAAACGTGGCAAAGCCGTCTTTGGATCCCAAGTGGCCGGATACAGTGACCCAAACATTCTTGCCGGCAACGTTAGTCAGAAACTGTCCATGAACTGTATCCCCGTCAAAGCTCACCTGCTGATCAAGGATGTTAGGCATCGCTCCCAGGTCTGTACCTGGGGCAAGCTGCGTCCCGGCGGCCGGCAAAGCGCCCGCAGCCTGCGTAATCGCAGCTGTGACCTCATCAGAAGTAATGCGTACTTGGGGAGCGGCGGAGCCGTTGCCAGAGACTACCGAGCTGGAGCCTACATCCACCGGAACCTGCGCGTTCTGCGGACGCGGAGCAGAAGGCGATTCCAACTGCGAAATCTTCTCCTGAAACGACTGCGCGTTGGCCGTAACCTGGGCAGGCGTCTGCGGAGCCGCCACCGGCGCAGGCCGCTTCAACACCAGCACCAACGCCACCAGAGACGTGACCAGCGTAGCCAGGCTGATGATCCGGTCCAGCTTCCACTTTTTCATCATCTATATGGTAGTTGTGTTCAGGGCGGTCAAGATAATGACGGAAGACACTGGCCGTTGATTACCAAGATGTAGGGCGGACATCTTGTCCGCCGGCTGGCAGGGGCACTAGGTTGACGTACTCATCCAAATAATTGGCGCGCGGAAAAGGGCGTCCGCGCTGAATCCTAACCATCCAGCTTTTTGGCCAACCGCTCATTCACCATCTGCGGATTCGCTTGCCCCTTCGATGCCTTCATAACCTGCCCGACAAAAAAACCGATCACGGTCTTCTTGCCGGAACGATACTGCTCCACTTGCTTCGGGTTCGCCGCGATCAGGTCATCAATGATTTTATCGAGAGAAGAGGTATCGCTCGACTGTTGCGGGCTGCCTTCTTCTGCGTACACCTCCGGAAAGTCTTTGCCACGCTCAAAACAAAGGTCGTAAAGGTCCTTCAACATCTTGCCCGAGATGGCGCGACTTTCGACCAAATCCGCTGACATCGCAACGCCCTTCATAGTGATCGGCGACCGCTCAATCTCCAGCCCGTTAGCCTTGAGCCGTCCCATAAGTTCACTCTGTACCAGGTTGGCAACGCGCTTGGGATTCTTCGCCGCCTTGGCGGCCGATTCAAATTGATCGGCTAACGACTTGGTCAGCGTGAGCACCTGGGCGTCCTGTTCGGTGATGCCGTAGTCCACCGTGAGACGCTTGCGTCGAGCTTCCGGCAGTTCTGGCAAGGTGCTCTTGATTTCGCTCTGCCACTTCTCGTCGACAGCCAGCGGCAGCAGATCCGGCTCTGGGAAGTAACGGTAATCGTGCGCCTGCTCTTTTGAACGCATGCTGTATGTCTTGCCCTCTGACGAGTTGTAGAGCCGAGTCTCCTGCTTAACCCTGCCGCCGCCCTCAACCACCTCAACCTGTCGGTCGATTTCATAGACCATGGCGTCGCGGATGTAGCGGAACGAATTGACATTCTTAACTTCCGCCTTGGTACCGAACTCCTTCTGTCCTTTTGGCTTCACGCTGACGTTGGCGTCGCAACGGAGAGACCCTTCTTCCATGTTGCAATCGCTGACACCGGTGTAAAGAATGATTTCTTTTAACCGGGTCAGGTATTCGTAAGCCTCGTCCGGCGATGCGATATCCGGTTCACTGACAATTTCGATCAGAGGTACTCCGCTGCGGTTGAGGTCTATCGCGGTCTTTTCGCCAGCATCTGGAAATCCTTCATGCAAGCTCTTGCCGGCGTCTTCTTCGAGGTGAACCCGGGTGATGCCGATCTTCTTCGGTCCGCTGGCTGTCTTGATCTCGATGAATCCATGCTCGGCCAGAGGCTTGTCGAACTGCGAGATCTGGTATCCCTTGGGCAAGTCGGGATAAAAATAATTCTTGCGAGCAAAAATCGAGGTTTCGTTAATACGGCAATTCAACGCCATGGCGGCCAGCACGGCAAACTCCACTGCTTTGCGATTTAAAACCGGCAGCGCACCCGGGAGCCCGAGGCACACCGGGCACACGTTCGTATTCGGCCCATCACCAAAGCGGGTGGAGCAGGAACAGAAAATTTTGGTCGCGGTCAGAAGCTGGACGTGTACTTCGAGTCCACTGACCGGCTCGTACTTGGTGCGGGCGTGGGGCGCTGTGTCAGGCAGGGTGGCCATAGCCAATTATAGGACAAGAGAGTTTTAACCACGGAATCACGGAGAACGAAAGAGAGAGAGGGAGAGACAAAGCCAAGAAAATATTGGGATTCCCCTCGTGTGTCTGTGTCTCCGTGGTAGAAGGCCTTCTCGAGGAGAATCAACTCTATATTCACCGCATTGTATGCGGAGACTACTTATTAGTGAGCAATCCCACCCGCTCAATTCCAGCCTCCCGAGCCATGGCGATTACTTGGGCGACCGGCTCGAAATCGACTTCGTTATCCCCTTTTACGAAGGCCACTTTCTCCGCGCGCATCTTGAAGATGTCGTGCAGGCGCGGTTCCAATTGCTCTGCGGAAACCGCCTCCTGATTGATCTTGTACACTGCCGTGTGCTTGTCCGCTGACCACACCACCTGAATCACAACCGTCCGCTCCGCTGGCGGTTGCGGCGTGTTTTCTTTCGGTGGCTGGGGAATCTGTGCGTCAACGCCGGTTTTCACCATTGACTGGTTTACGACCATGAAGATGATGATGAGCACCAGCAGCACATCAATCATCGGAGTGACATTCATCTCCGGTCGGGACGGACCACCGCCTGCTGTTGAGAACGCCATTGGGACTGCTCCTCTCAAGCACGCGTGTCTGAAAGGATTGGACACCCGACCGACGACTTAAGTTCCGGATGTGGCGCGGGCGCTTTGCTCGCGAAATGCCGGAAGCAAAACCACACCCTGCGCCTATTCGGAATTACGAAGTGCTGGGATTGAACTCCGGCGGTAGCGGTGGTGGTTCGGACGGTGGTGGAGGCGGCTGAGGTGGAGTCTCAGGCATGAATGAAACCTGCGGAACCGGCGGCGCAGGATGCAAGAGAGCATCCAGCGGCCGGTAACGTGATGCAAAAAAGTGGATGGAGTAAGCCGGAAAGAACACAATCACCGGAACCGAAATCAGCGCCAGCGCATACAAAATAATTAAAATCAAAAACGCCCCGGCGATAACCGCGAGGGTGATGGTGTAAGCATTCCAGGTCAAGCCCGCTGTCTTGCCGGTGATTACCGCAATCACGCCGATGCCTCCAAGCGGGATCGCGACCAACAAAATTACGATGAACGAGACGATGCCAAGCACCATGGCGGCGCCCAGCGCCATCAGAATCTTCATTCCGAGGTACGCTGCATAATTTCCCTTATCAGCCTTCATTCCTACCCATAAGCGCCGCCACCCTTCGAAAGCGCCGATATCCTCCAGCGCCATCTGGGGAACCACAAAGTCTTTGGTCAGCACCGCCACGATCAGCGTGGAAATCAGGAACGCGAAGAAAATGAAGAACAGAACAATCCCGCCAAGAACCAGGGGCACAATGTGCTGATGGGGGTTTTTCAGCCAGCCCAGGGCAAATGCGATGGCAGCAGGGATGCCCACGAGAATGGTCATCCCGCCGATCATTACTGCAAACAATAACAACTGCCATCCCATAAACCGAAAACCCGGCCGTTGCCGGCCGTTCCAGCTTTGGCGAACCCGGCACTCTTTGGCCACCACGGCATCGAACAGCACAAAACGCATCACGCTGTTGGCGTAGATCAGCAGAAACCAAAAGATCACGCCTAGCACAACCAGGAGGCCGATTAATCCCGCGTAAAGCATTGGATTGGAATTCGCCAGCGGACTGGTCGCAAACCTTTGCCCACCGCCGTGGAGATTCGGGACCTGAAAGTTACATCCACCACCAGAACTCACCTCTCCCGCGAGCAGGCCCACAAAGGCCAGCCGCAGCCATTGTCCGGCGCGGAACGGCTGGAACAGTTGCTGCTTGGTGTGATGAAAGGCCGGACTGATGGCATCTACTGCGGAAATCGGCAAGCGCGCACCTCGCGGCAAGGGCCGGAACGGAGCAAGTTACAAGGAAGCGGGACGGAGGTCAAATCAAAAAATACGCAGGACGAACAGCCCCGTCCGCCAGGCTGCGGTAGGGACTACGCCTACGAATCTCACCGAAGCCGAGAGCTCTTACGTCTACCTGACGGACACATCTCTGTCCCACACCGGTTTACTCGTAACGCAGGGCCTCCACCGGGTCCAGCCTCGAAGCCCGCATCGCCGGCACCATCCCACTTAACACGCCTACAACGATGAGCACCAGTGTCGAAAGCATGACCGTAAACATCGAAATCTTAAGATGGATATCGGCCTTGCCGGAGTCGTCCTCAAACAGCGGCCCCATCAGCGGCAGTGTACCCACGGCAGCCGCGATCACGTAGGAAATCAAGACTCCAATCGCTCCACCGAGCAGCATGATCAGCAAAGTTTCGGCCAGAAATTGGAGTTTAATGTGAAGTTTTTTGGCGCCCAGCGCACGACGCAATCCAATTTCGCGGATACGCTCGTCCACCGAGACCAGCATGATGTTCATGACGCCTACGCCGCCGATACCGAGTGTAAGTGTGCCGATGAAGGTCAGCAGAACTTGCAATCCAATCGTGAGCGCGTCAATCACAGGACGAAACTCGTCCCGTCCAAACATCTGAAATGCTTTTGGATCGGTGGGCGAGAAGTTCTGTCGGGTAGCCACCGCCGCCAATACCTGTGCCATGGCCCGTTTCTCGAATTGGGGAGCGATTGGTTCAAAGACCATGACCGCGGCATAGCGCGTATTCCACAAATCGCCGGCGGCGGAATATGGAATCCATGCAGACTCGTCATCGCTGGAAAAATAATTGCTGAGCTGAATCTTGCGCTCCATGACACCGATCACGGTGAAGCGAACACCCGCCACTACCACCGTCTCGCCGACTGCCGGACGACCGCTGAAAAGTTGCTCCTTAAGCCGCCCGCCAAGGAAGATCACCCGCCGCCGTTCAATTTGGTCGCTGGAACTGATCCAGCGCCCCTCAGACGGGACTTCGTTGCGCATCTCGCCATATTCAGGACAAACTCCGCGAATCGCAGCTGTCCCCACCATTCGGTCGCCGTAGCTGATGCCCGGCCGGTGTACGGTCTCGAGGCAAACATGCTTCACCAGAGGGGCCGTCTGCTTGACCATATCGAGGTCAGCCTGCTCCAGGACTACCTTCTTACCGGCACGTTGCCCGCCCGGTTGCTCGCTGGTCTGCTGTGGCCACGCAATGACCGCCCCTTTACCGAAGGCGTCGAAGCCATTGACCAGGATCGCTCGGAAGCTGCTGCCGTAGGCAATGAGCAATGTCACGGTGGCGATGCCCCAGACAATGCCCAGCATGGTGAGCAGGCTGCGCGTGTAGTTGCGCTTCAGCGCTACCCAAGCTTCGAGAATGATCTCAATCAACAAGGCCCTTAGCCTCCGGCCTCAAACCGCAAAGCTTCAATCGGATCGACCGACGCGGCTTTTCTAGCTGGATAAAGCGAGGCAAGTATGGCAATGGTTCCTAGCAGCACTGTAGCAACCATGCCACTCTTCCATGTCGGCACCAGTCCCGCAAAGAAATCAGGCATGGGCAGCAGATTGACCAGCGCGCAGATACCGTAGGCCACGCCGAGTCCCAGCCCTCCGCTGACGCCGGCGATCAGCAGAGCCTCAAAGAAAAATTGCTTCAAAATAGTCTTCGCGGGCGCACCCAGAGCTTTACGCACTCCAATTTCTCGAGTGCGCTCACGCACGGCGACCATCATCACGTTCATCACACCCAAACCGCCGAGGAACAACGTAACAATTCCGACCGCGCCGAGAAAATACTTCATTCCATCGGTCATCTGCCGGAAAGCTTTGGCTTCCTGGACCGTGTCCCATATAGGACAAGCTTCCTTGTCAGTGGGATCAAAGTGGTGTAAACGACCTAAGGATCTGCGAATCTCCGCCTTGCAGGCTTCATGCTGCTCTACCGATTTCGGAGTCACCAAAAACTGATCGAAATTGGTGGCCGATCCCGGAGGCTTGTTAGGAAAATCGCGACGCATGGCCGAGTAGGGGACAAAAATTTTATTCACATCCCAGCCGTCATAGCTGGAGTCCTGCTTCTTCTTGGCCATCACGCCGATCACCCGATACGGCATCTCGTTCAAATAAATGTTTTCGCCGACTGCGTTCCGTCCCGGAAACAGCTGCTTGACTGCATCACTGCCCACAAACGCCACCCGGCGACCTTGCGCTTGATCCTCCCAGCTGTAGAACCGTCCCTGTCCCACCGGTAGGCTGCGGATATCGCCGAACGGTGGAAAGGAACCGGTCACGGTGAAAGCGGCATTGTTGAAATTGCTGTGAATCCGGACCGTGTCCTGCTCCAACTCCGGAATAGCATACTCGCAGTCGGGAGACTCCGCCTGGACGACGGGGACATCTTCCTCATCCCAGGTCACGCTCTTTCCCGCTCGCGCGCCCCCTACCTGCATACTGGTCCGCCCGTGAAAGACGATCAGGATGTCCTTGCCTAAATTCCTTGCCTGCTCCTCCTGGCCTTTGCGCAACCCTTCTCCAGCCGCCACCATGAGAACAATGGACACAATTCCCCACGCAATTCCAAACATGGTCAGAAAGGTACGCAGTTTGTGCGACCAGAGTGTGCGGAAAACGTCGCCGATAAGATCGCGGAGGAGCATTGCGGTATTGGACGGGTCAGCGCGGTGGATGTAACGCGTCCCCACTTAGAGATACGCAGATGAGGGCAAGTTTGTTCGCGAAATCGATCAGGCCAACCCCAACAAACCAAAAGACAACCAGGACGAAAAGATTCGCCCTTCGGTGTATCTTAGTTTCCTTGGTGGTTAACGCTTCGGCAGACGGTAGGAACTGCAACGGCGTCAGTCAGCCATGGCCCCAGGGCACCCAAGGCAGCCTGGCATTGCAGCCGGTGACGCTCTTTGCGGTCGCGGATCCTTGTTTCAAGCGCGGGCAGCAGATCGAATGTGATGTTGGCAGGTTGGAATGTCTTGGCAGAGGCGTGGGTGAGGTAGTGAACTAGCGACCCAAATGCGCTGGCACGTGGAGGCGCAACCGGCGCCCTACCTTCCACCAGCGCAGAGGCATGCAGGCCGGCCATCAGGCCGGTGGCAATCGACTCAACATATCCTTCGACTCCACAAATTTGTCCCGCAAACAATATGTTGGGATGTTGTTTCATCTGCAGCCTTTCATCCAATAGCGATGGTGAGCGAATATAGGTGTTGCGATGAATTTGCCCGAAGCGCAGGAAGCGGGCATTCTCGAGGCCAGGGATCAACCGCAGCACCCGAGCCTGATCGCCGAACTTGATGTGGTTTTGAAATCCCACCAGGTTGTAAGAGTCGGCCCGCAGATTTTCCTGCCGCAGTTGCACGACTGCGAAAGGAGTCTTGCCGGTTTTCGGATCCCTTAATCCTACCGGCTTCATGGGGCCGAAGCGCAAAGTGTCGCGGCCACGCCGCGCAATCTCTTCGATCGGCAAGCAGCTTTCAAAGTAATTAAGCTTTTCCCATTCGCGCTGCTCCACTGCCTGCGCGGAAATCAATGCCTCATAGAAGCGGTCATACTCTTGCTTCGACATCGGGCAATTGATGTAGTCGGCGGTGCCTTTGTCATAGCGCGCGGCGAGATACACCTTGGCCATATCGATGGAATCGGCTTCCACGATAGGACTGATCGAATCATAAAACGAAAGGTGCTCTGCGCCGCTGAGACGCGCGATCTCCTTTGACAGCGCGTCCGACGTTAGCGGACCGGTTGCGACTATGGTGATCTCTTCTTCGCCAAGACCAGTCACTTCTTCCCGAAGTACCGTGATCAATTTCTCCTGCGAAATGGTTTCGGTCACTTTCGCCGCGAAAGCTGCGCGATCTACGGCTAAAGCGTGCCCAGCCGGAACTGCACACTGGTGGGCGATTTCAATCAGCAGGGATCCCGCCCGCCGCATTTCTTCTTTCAAAAGCCAGGGCGCAGTATTTTCGGACTCAGACTTCAGCGAGTTGGAGCAAACCAATTCCGCAAAGTCAGACGTCTGATGCGCTGGCGTATAGACGGCCGGTCGCATCTCGCAAAGCCGCACCGGAACACCACGCCGCGAACACTGCCAGGCTGCCTCCGATCCCGCCAGTCCAGCCCCCACGACTCGCACCGATTTCCTCACTTCGCACGTCCCGCGGCGCGAAGCAGCGGTTCTCCAGAGAGCGATACGGTTCTCCACTCATCCAGAAATTCGGCGTCCAGCTTCTTATAGAAGTCGATAGCGGGCTGGTTCCAGTCAAGCACCTGCCAGCGCATGGCGAAACAGCCCTCTCCTACCGCGATCGCGGCCACCCGCGCAAGCAACCTCGAACCAATATCCTTGCCGCGGAACTGCGATCGAACAAAAAGGTCTTCGAGAAACATGCCCGGCCCCGCAAAGGTGGAGTAGAAAGGAAAGAAGAACGCGTAGCCTGCAAGATCTCCATTCCATTCCGCTACCAACACTCGAAACCTGGGATTTACTCCAAACCCATCCCGCAGGAGAACGTCTTCCGAATTCTTTACTGTCAGCTTTTCAAACTCGGCCAACTCCCGGATCAGGCAAAGCAGCGAGGGAACATCATCGGCTTGTGCAGGACGAATCGAGAGCATGGCGGGATAGCGTCAGAAAAACGTCAGACAGATATTATATAGGTGGATTTTTAGACGGAGGATTCATGGCACGAGTTGTTCCCATCGAAGCCGATCAGGCTTCCCCTGAAGTTAAAGAAATCTACGAACAGAAGTTGAAGAGCAAGCCCGGCAACGTGCAAAAGCTGCTCGCTCACCGCCCCGAGATGTTGAAGAACTTCCTATCTTTTTACGCCAGCGTGGGACGCTCTCTTGACCGCAAGCTCTATGAGATGGTCTACATCCGGGTATCGATAATCAACGGATGCCGCTATTGCCTGCAGCATCATTTAGCGTCCTCGAAGAGAGCCGGACTGATACCAGGCGACTGGGCTGCGCTCAAAGCCGGGAATTATAGCAACTTCAATCCCAAAGAACTCGAGGCGCTCACCTACACCGACAAACTGACCCGCGCTCCCCAGACGGTCGCAGACGATGATTTCTTGCGCCTGAAGAAACACTTCGGCGATCCCGAGATCGTCGACCTCCATCTACTCATAGGCCTGGCGAATCTGACGAACCGGGTGACCGATCCGCTGGGGGCAGAGCTCGAAATCCCTGAGGAGAAAATATGAAAAGGAGAGCTCAATCCGGGCGCCTAAGAGACGAATTGTTTCTCCGAAACGGGAAAGATTGAAAATAAAGTAATCGGCCCGCGATCCCTCAAAGCCTGGCGGTGATATACCAAGCAAGTCTCCCTCTCAACGGCTGGCCTCGCCCGTCTCATTAACTCTCGGGTAGGCCAATGTCGCGCTTCGTCTCGTTCTGGCTTTGCATTCTTATCTTTTCTGGTCGTCTGTATGCTGTCGGCGGAGACTTTGTGCAATACGATAACTCTATTGGAATCAAAACCTTCCCTGCCCAATATCGATCTACCATCAATTTCCTGGATCTTACCGATGCCTATCCCGCTCGCCAGTGGCAACTCGCGCTGAAGCCCATATTTTGAGGAGAAAATGCAGGCATTTGCTGCCAAAACCGCATGGAATGGCCGCAAATCGCCACATATCGCTTGACTTAACGCACGAACCTTGCAATAACTAATCCCGTCCACATCGGACCAGTTTGGGGGTGTTTGTCAGTTGGCTGAAGTACGAATTCAAGAGGGTGAATCCCTCGAAAATGCCCTGCGCCGGTTCAAGCGCAAAGTGCAACAGGAAGACATCATCAAGGAGGTTAAGCGTCACTCCTTCTACCTGAAGCCGGGCGAAAAGAAGCGTGTCAAGGAAGCGTTGGCGCGCAAACGCAGCCGCAAGAAAGCTCGCAAAGAGCAGGACTAAGGAATCACAGGGCCGCCCCTGCCAGGTGGCGGCCCCTATATATCTTTACCGCCGGTTCGGCGGCGTTCGATTATCGGCATCGCAGTTTTAGTTGTTGAAAGTAGTGACCATGTCTCTCAAAGCCATGGTGGGCCGAACCCAGGGTAGTACTTTTCAGGCGAAACATTGAGGGGGGTGTTTTGCACGACCCGTGCGCGGCTCGGGTTCTGTGAGAATTTCGATTCTCATGGGGCCGCGGGAGTGCGGAGGGGATAGGCGAAGGGAGCACTCTCAATGGAGTTCCAGGACAAAGTTCTGAAGTGTATCGACTGTGGTGCCGACTTTGTTTTCACGGCTGGGGAACAGCTGTTTTTCTACGACAAGCAGTTCAAGAACGAGCCCAAGCGGTGTAAAGCATGCAAAGCGAAGCGGGTATCCGTGCTAGGAGCTGCTCCTGCGCAGGGACACTCTTTTTCGCGGGTTGAAACCAGGACAAACTGCTCGCACTGCGGCAAGGAAACAACAGTGCCGTTCAAGCCCACACAGGGGCGGCCGGTTTTCTGTCGTGAGTGCTTCCAGCAGAAGCGCACGGCGGCTTCCGCCTAAAAGCGGTTGCAGCGAACGATTGGGACGAGCCAGCGGTTCCGGAATCGACAAGGCCAACTGACCTTCCTCCTGCCTTCCCGATTCAAACCGGCATATCTGAATAGAGGTGTGTTCGCGCCTATTTCTTGATAGAAATGGACTTCGCGTCGAACATGGAATCGCCCAGCCCTTTGTTGTAGCTGACCGAGTTCAAGAATCTCTGCCCCGACATATCGCCGTTGTAAAAGGCGGTGATGCGATACGGCGTCATTACCCCTTGCACCGGACGATAGTTGTCGTAGATTTCCTCCTCATTGTTGCGTTCTTTGTCGCTGGGATCCCGCCACGTGAACGCCTTTTTGAGCGGCAGATGTGTGTTGATATCGAAGTAAAGTGTCACTCCCTCGTTCTGGGGGTTCAGTACCGTCACTTGCTCGGCCGGCTTGTCCGCCGCATTGGCATTCCCTTCATAGAACAATGCTGTCTTGGGATCATTGATCCAGGTCCGCAAAACCTGGTCGAGTGCGTAGTGGCGGCGGCGAAGGTAGTTGGCGAGGTCCTTGGGCTCCATCGCCCGGGCCCCCTTGTACGTCACCTCGTAGCCGGTGTTCCCGTTGTAGACGTACATCACATCGCGCTGCTTCGTGACCTCCACCCGGTCCTTGTCAGGAAATTTCACGAATCGCCAGAACTGGATGCCCGCACTGGTCGAGTCGCCGTGATGAAAGGTGTAGCCGCGCCCTTCCTGGCTCATGTCCTGGATATTAAGGTAGGCTTGCCCACCCAGCGCTTCTATCGCCTGGTTGATCAGCACACGCGCCTTCTGCATATTGGCTTGATCAATGGGTATACCGCTGGCAGAGGTGGTTGGAGCCTCTGTCTGCCCCACCAGTGACACGGCTAACAGAAACACCACTAAAAAAGGCTTCATGCTCTGTACGGTTAGACGCGGGGTAGGCTCTTCTAGCTGCTTGGGAGGTGTCATCCCACCAGCACCGCACCGCCGTTAACGTTAAATATTTCTCCTGTGATAAATCCAGCCTGCTCAGTACAAAGAAACAGAATCGGAGCCGCAATCTCCTCCGGAGTTCCCACCCGCCCCAACGGAATCTTATTCAGCACGGTCTCCCGGGTCGCCGCATCGCTCAAGGCCGGAATCGACATGTCGGTCAACACCCAACCGGGAGCCACGCAGTTGACGCGGATGCCATCGCGGGCCAGTTCCGTTGACAGACCTTTGACCATGCTGATGACCGCCCCTTTGGTGGCCGCATAGTCGCAGTGAAAGGCCTCTCCTCGCTGTCCCGCAGTTGAGCTGACCAACACAACGTGTCCCGGTGAACTCTGCTTTTTCATTTGTGCCACGGAATGCTTCAGCAGTCCAAACACGCTGTCCAAATTGATCGCCACGGTGCTGCGCCACTGCTCATCAGTCATCTGATCAACCGGCGCATCGTCCGGCGGCCACACTCCATGATTTGCCACCATTATGTCCAGCCGTCCAAATCGCTCCACTGTCGCATCGACTAACTGCTTGGCGGTCTTGGTTCCAGACAAACTGCACTGGACCGCAGCGCACCTGTCCGCCCCAAGGTCAGCCATCAACTTCTCCGCTGCTGATCTGGCCTTCTCGTAATTAAACAAAACCCGTGCACCCGCGCCAACAAACATTCGGACAGTAGCCGCGCCAATTCCCCGCGACCCGCCAGTGATAACGGCAACTTTTCCCTCAAGCGATAACTTCATAAACCTAGTGTCCTAGCTAAAACCCAAAGGTGCAAGCTACTCAAGGCTCAGCAACCTCGCTGACATAGGGCGGGGGCCTTGCCGGTTTGACAGACCTACGCATCTCGCCCGCAGTCCCCACCCGAGCCACTCACATCAGCCAAACCGCGTCCACATCGACAATCACCTGCGTCCGCGGAATTTTCTCCTGCGCCACGAATGCGAGCATGGCCCGCAACGTCCCATTCAACTTCTCACGACTGGGAGACTTCAAAATGAAGTGATAGCGGTAATCGCGCTTCAGCCGCAAAATCGGAGCCACCGCCGGCCCCAAAACGCGCACGCCTTCCTGTCGCGTCTTCTCAAACCACCGTCCTAGCGTCCCCGACCACTGCAAAGCTTCGTCGAGCCTGTTACTACGCACCAACACATTTGCCAGCGCGCTATAGGGCGGATAATGCATCCAGCTGCGAAACTGCAACTCCTTCTCGTAAAATCCAACAAAATCATGCCGCGCCGCGTACTGCACCGCGTAGTGATCAGGAAACAGCGTCTGCAGCACCACGCGCCCCGGGGTCTGCCCCCGCCCCGCCCGGCCTGCCACCTGGGTCAGCAACTGGAAGGTCCGCTCGGCCGCGCGAAAGTCCGGAAAGCCAAGTGCCATGTCGGCACCCACCACGCCGACCAGGGTGACTCCATGAATGTCATGTCCCTTTGCGATCATCTGCGTTCCCACCAGCAAGTCGAGTTCGCCTTCATTCAATGCGGCCAGCGTACGCTCCACATCGTCGCGCCCGCGCACTGTATCGCGATCCAGGCGCCCAATCCGCGCCCGGGGAAACATACCGTGCAGTAACTCTTCCAGCTTTTCTGATCCGGTTCCCAAAAAATAGACGTATTCGCTACCACAATGGATACAGGCCTTCGGCACGGGTGCCGTGTATCCGCAATAGTGGCACTCCATACGGTGCGACCGCTTATGGTGCGTCATCGCAATCGCGCAATTCTTACATTCCAAAGTCTTGCCGCAGGCGCGGCACAGCGCCACCGGAGAATACCCACGCCGGTTGAGCAGCACCATCACCTGTTCTTTCAACTCAAGCCGCTCACGGATCTCCTGCGCCAGCTTCCGCGAAATCACCTGCTCATGGCCGGTCTCCTGGAACTCCTGCCGCATGTCGATGATCTCGACCTCCGGCAGCGGACGTTGCTCCACCCGATCCGGCAAATGCAGCAGCCTGTACTTGTTCTTCTTGGCGTTGAAATAGGATTCGAGTGACGGCGTGGCCGATCCTAGCACCACCGTTGCATTTGCCATCTTCGCCCGTACGACAGCTACATCACGCGCATGATAGCGAGGGGTCTCTTCCTGCTTGTAAGACGAATCGTGCTCCTCGTCCACAATCATCAGTGCCAGATCCGCCACCGGAGCAAAGACCGCCGAGCGTGTGCCCACTACCACCCGTGACTCCCCGCGCTTGATGCGATGCCACTGCTCCGCCCGTTCCTGATCGGAAAGCGCGGAGTGCAGTATGGCAACCTCGCCTCCAAACACCTGGTGCAGATCGGCCGCTACCGCAGGAGTCAAGCCAATCTCCGGAACCAGCAAAATGGACGAGCGCCCCGCCTCCAGCACCGAACGCATCGCCGCCAGATACACGGCGGTCTTGCCGGAGCCGGTGATGCCGTGCAGCAGTAGGCCGCCATATTCGCGTGCATTGACCGCAGCCTGAATCTTTTCCAACGCCAATGCCTGCTCCGCATTGAACAGGAAGTCAAACGGCGATTGTCGCGCTTTCATTCCTGACACCGAGAAATCGGCTGGCTCGTCAATTAGTTCGACCAAGCGACGTTTCACCAACGTCGTCAGCGTGGTGCGTGGTACCTTCAACTCTCGCAACGTCTCGATCACAACCTTTCCCCCGGCAGACGTGAGGGCGTCAATGATGGCTTTCTGGTTGGCGTTAAGCTTGCCCTCACCAGACTTCAGCGACGCGACCCTCACTGTGCGCGCGGCATCCCGCGAATTAGAGGTATCCTCGCGCGCAAGCCAATTCTTGCGCACCATGCCCGCCAGCAACTGCCGCGACACTCGCGCGGATGCGCGTAGGCTCTCCTCTCGAGCCCCTTCCCTTTCCGCGAGAATCTCCAGCACCCGAAATTCTCCCATTTGCTCTTCGGGAGTCTTCCGTGAGCGTGCTGATGAGCCCTCAGTCCCAGCTTCGTACAAAATCTTGTGTCCAGCCTCGGTGATGCGATAAACGACAGTCTTCTTAAACTCGGCCGCCAGCGGCAGCATGGTGCGAAACACCTCGCCAATCGGCGCCAGGTAATAATCCGAGATCCATTTGCCCAAGCCAAGTAGTTGCGCATCGAGCACCGGTGCGTCGTCCAACACCCGAATAATGTCTTTGGTCTTTACCCTGGGCTTACGATCATGCAGTTCCACCGCGATGCCTGACAAACGTTGGGCGCGAAACGGCACCAGCACGCGGCCTCCCACTACAGGCGTCTGTTCACTCATGGTCCGATATGTGAAGACCGCGTCCAGCGGAACTGGAACGGCCACATCGCAGAACTCAGGCATGGGAGATTCCGGCGCGCCGCCGGCTAGATGAGATCGTAGCAAACAACAGATGTTGCACTGAGAACTAGGATCGAAAAATTAGAAGATACGGTTTTTCTCTGTTTGTAACACCGCGGAGGACCGCCAACTTTTACATCACCAACTGCGAATCCTTTTCACGCGGGATTTTCTCTGTGACCTCTGGTCAAGCATTTCCTGCCACAGACGCGTTACTCCACTGTCCTTGCCGGCGGCTTCAACCCCAGCTCCTTCATTACCATCTGCAAATCTTTCCAGGTCTCTTTTTTCTGCCGCGGATCGCGTAACAAAAACGCCGGATGATAAGTGACCGCTAGCTTGGTTCCGCGGAAATCAAACCACCGGCCCCGCAACTCGATCATCGGTGCGTTGATCGCCAATAAAGTTTTCGCGGCGACCGCGCCCAGGGCCACGATTGCCTTAGGCTTGATGGCCTCAATCTGCCGCATCAAGAACGGAGAGCACGTAGCGCACTCGTCACGCTCCGGCGCGCGATTTCCCGGCGGCCGGCATTTGATGATATTGGCGATGTAAACCTCTTCGCGACTCAGGCCCATGGCCTTGATCATGTTAGTCAGCAACTGCCCGGAGCGTCCCACGAATGGCTCACCTTGTATATCTTCATCCGCGCCCGGCGCTTCGCCAATGAACATCAGGTCGGCGTGCGGATTCCCCACTCCAAATACAATCTGCTTTCGCCCCTGCTTGTGCAGGGGACAACGCGTGCAATCTCCGATGTCCTCTCGGATCAACCGCAACGTTTCGACAGGGTCAGCGCCGGACGTTATCACCGGTGATGGAGTTACGGCAACGTTCAACTTCGCGATCGGCATAGTTTGGTTGTTTTCTTCGAAGGGATGAGCGGCATCCCAAGTTCCAGAGCGGCGGTAAAAATCGTAAATGCCAAGTTCGTTATAGAACCGAATTCGCCTAGTGAGAGCCTGCCGAATTTCGGGATCGGTTATTTGTGCCATGAGTCTGGGTGGAAGAGCGCTTCGGCACTGCCGCGATTCTTATCCGGCTTCAGGCGGTGGTGACTTTGGCCCGTTTGCGCAAACGCACCACCTGGTCCAGCACCCGCTGCGCCACTTCCCACTTGCTGGTCTCGGGTACTTCGACAATCTCGTCATGCGCAATGATGGTCACGGCATTCCGGTCAGAATCAAACCCTACGCCTTCCCGCGAAACGTCATTCACTACAATCGCATCAAGGGCCTTAGAAGCCAATTTCTTGCGGGCATTCTCCAACGCGTTCTGCGTCTCGGCAGCGAAGCCCACAATGATCTGTGATTTCTTCAGCCGCGCAACTTCCGCCAGGATGTCGCTTGTCGGTTCCAACTCCAGTGAAATCGGACCGGTACGCTTCATCTTCTGCTCCGCAACTTGCTTGGGACGATAATCCGCAACCGCGGCCGTCTTGATTACGACCGACGCGTCCGGCAACAATCGCAGAACCGCCTCTCGCATTTCCGCCGCAGATTCCACCGTTGTAACTTCGGCCGCAACCGGAGGCCTCAACGCGGTTAGCCCTGAAACCAGGAGCACGCGAGCCCCGCGTCGCAATGCGGCTTCCGCTAACGCATAGCCCATGCGCCCGCTCGATCGGTTGGTCAAATAGCGCACTGGATCGATTTTCTCCCGCGTTGGCCCGGCCGTAATCAGAACTGTTTCTCCAGCCAAATCTTGGGACGCCCCCATCGCCTCTAGCAAAGTCGAGACAATCGCCTCGTTCTCGGCCAGCCGGCCGGGCCCAGTCATGCCGCATGCAAGGTATCCTTCGCCGGGCTCGACAATCTTCACTCCGCGCTTGCGCAACAACTCAAGATTCGCCTGTGTCGCGGGATGGTTCCACATATTCACATTCATCGCCGGGGCCATAACTACTGGCGCGGTCGTGGCCAGATAAAGTGTGGAGAGAAAATCGTTGGCGATGCCCTGGGCAAATTTCGCCACGACGTCCGCGGTAGCCGGCGCGACCAACAGCGCGTCGATACTCTGCGCCACTGCGATGTGCTCGATGGCAGATTCAATGTTCGGCGAATTCTCTTCCCCGCCCGCAAACATGTCAGTAATGACTTTCTCTCCCGACAGCGCTGCAAAAGTCAGCGGGCGCACAAACTCCTGCGCGGCGCGTGTCATCACCACCTGCACACGCACTCCGCGATCCTGGAGTAGGCGCACGATTTCCGCCGCTTTGTAAGCAGCAATTCCGCCGCTGACACCAAGGGCGATTTTCATAGAATTTGGCTCTAAATAGTACCCGTTCAAGCTCAAGCTTATGCGGGGCTTCAACTAGGTTAGATGGCTGACATTGAGATTTCGATTTAGGGGAGACCCGGGCGAAGGAACCAACCTCTCGGTCAGCCGTCCTGTCCAACTGCCTTGTCGAGTATCTCCTCCGCCGCCTCGACGGGCGGTTTCACAATTTCCGGAATGATCCACTTCACCTTCCCGGCTTTGATTTCGTCCTGTGCAATGCGGCAGGGCTTGCGGGAGGGAGTTTCGATGATGGGAGGTGCGCCCCCCTGAAGCTGGCGTGCGCGGCGAGCTGCCACCAGGATATATCGATAGTTGCTGTCAAAACCGTCGATCAACTTCATTGTCGTCTCCTGCACATTATCCAGCAACGCTCTTGCTGTTGCGAAATGAATCTAAGATGGGCCCTAGCCGCGGCCGGATGTTGCCCAAGCGGCAACTCTCCGCCATGGCCAATGTGTCGCCTCCATCCGGGGTGGATTGTTTCCTCGAATTCCTTTCGCGCTCCACAAGCAAAATTGACTTTAGCGCTTCGGTTGATTCATTCAGACGATCGTTCACCAGAATATAGTCGTATTTGGAGTAATTCTCAATCTCACGAGTGGCTGTAACCAGCCGCCGTTGGATCACTTCTTCCGCGTCCTGACTGCGGCTCCGCAAACGCTTCTCCAGAGTCATCCGGTCAGGCGGCAAGACAAAAATGCTTACCGCCTTCGGCAGCTTCTGCTTGATCTGTTCCGCTCCCTGCACGTCAATGTCGAGCAATAGGTCGTTGCCATGCTCTTCCGCGTCGTGTAAGAACCGCCGCGCTGTTCCGTAGTAATTGTCGTGCACTTTCGCGTGCTCTAAGAACTCGTCTCGCTTCAGCATCTCCTCAAACTGCTCCCGCGAAACGAAGAAGTATTCGCGTGCATTTTGCTCGCTGCCCCTTGGCTGGCGCGTGGTGTAGGAGATCGAAAACTCCAGACCCGGCACTACCGACAGAACTTCGTTCACCAGCGTGGATTTCCCCGAACCCGACGGGGCCGAAATGATGAACACAGTCATTCGATGTTCTGCACCTGTTCGCGCGCCTTTTCCAGCTCCGATTTAATTGCCAGTCCCATCTGAGTGATGTTCAATGCCTCCCCCGCCAGCCCTGAAGTTTTCGACAGTAGCGTGTTGGCCTCACGATTCATCTCCTGCAGCAGGAAGTCGAGCTTCTTCCCTATCTCACCGTTCTCGCTAAGCAGTCCCAGAAAATGATTGACATGCGTATCCAGCCGCACCAGTTCTTCCTGAATGTCGCTGCGGTTGACCAGTAGAGCGGCTTCTTGAAGGATCCGCTCCGAATCCACCTGCGCTCCCACCAATTCCTGCATGCGGGAGCGAAGCTTGTCGGTATAAGTTTGCAGCACAGCGTGGCGATGCTTCTCAACGCCCTTCTCCGCCTGACGCACAACTTCCATGCGCTCGCGCAATTCGCGCTCGATGCCGCGGCCTTCCTCTTCACGCATCTGGTTAAGTTTCTGCAGAGCTTCTTCCGCGCGCGCGACCACCACTTCTTCCAGGGCATCATTCGCAGGCAAGGCTCCGGATTCCAGAGCGCCCGGTATGCGCAGCACTACATTCAAATCCGGCTCGGTCGCCAGACCGAATTCTGCAGCTGCTGCGCGAAAAGCTTGAATGTAGCCGCCAAGCAGTTGTTTGTTGAGAGCAAAACCTTCGCCACTGCCCCGGTCAAGGTTCAGAGACAGCTCGATATGTCCGCGCGCCAGCTTCTCTTTCAGCAGGCGCCGGAGCTTCATTTCTAATCCATCGCTATCGGCAGGAAGACGGAAATGAACATCCAGGAAGCGGTGATTCACTGACTTCAACGACAACGTGAACGCAAGTTCGGGACCGATCTGTCCCTTTACTTGCGCGAACCCCGTCATCGAGCGGATGGGCATGGATTTGTGCAGATGATTGTAAATCGGAAGTGGGTCTTGCGGGGGAACGGAGGTCCTAAGCCAGAAGCCGAGCAGCTTCCTTAGCGTAATAGGTAACAATGATGCCAGCGCCTGCCCGCCGAATTGAGATCAGACTTTCCATGAGGACGCGCTCGCGGTCAATCCAATTGTTACGGGCCGCAGCTTCAATCATTGCGTACTCGCCCGACACCTGGTAAGCCGCCAGCGGAAGATCAAAGCGATCACGCGCCGCCGCGATTACATCCAGATAAGGCAGGGCCGGCTTCACCATGATCATGTCGGCCCCTTCCTGCACGTCTTGCTCAATCTCGCGCATGGCTTCGCGAAAGTTTGCGCCGTCCATCTGATATGACCGGCGGTCCCCGAACTGCGGTGCTGAATCAGCCGCCTCGCGGAACGGCCCGTAGTAGCCCGAGACAAACTTGGCGGCATAAGAAAGGATGGGAGTATTCTCCTGCCCGGCCTCGTCCAAAGCCTTGCGGATCGCGCCAACCCGGCCGTCCATCATATCCGAGGGGGCGATGATGTCGACTCCTGCTCGAGCTTGCGAGACTGCCGTCTTACCCAACAACTCCAGGGTTGCGTCATTCAAGATTTCATATTCGGTCGTGGAAGACGGCACAATTGCCACCGCCGCGCCCAGTGATTTCCGCGAGTGTTCCACTCGTACGACGCCACAATGTCCATGCGACGTGTATTCACAGAGACAGACATCGCCTACGATCAACATCCCAGGAACTTCGCTCTTAATTGCCCGCGCCGCAGTCTGCACAATGCCGTCATCAGCCCAAGCGCCTGTCGCAACCTCGTCCTTCTTATTTGGCAGTCCAAACAAGATGACTGCTGGAACCCCCAGCGATTTGGCGACCTGCGTCTCTTTGACCGCTTCGTCTACCGACAGATCAAAGACACCCGGCATGGACCCTACCGGCTTGCGGACGCCTTCGCCAGGACATACAAATAATGGATAGACCAGCGATTCAGGAGTGAGGCGGGTTTCACGCACCAGAGAACGCAGTGCTGCGGTGCGCCTGAGGCGGCGTAGGCGGGTAGCTGGAAACGCCATGCCGTGATTCTAACAGGCAAAACCACGACCGACGAGGAAGAAACACAGCCAAAACTGGAAATCAGGAAGCAAGAACTGCAAACTGAAACTCTTAAAACCCAAGCCCACAGCCGAGTCTAGCCCGGTCCCGCCAGGGGGGCCAAGCGGTGTACCATGACAAAATGCCACCGGTTCCCATAGCCCACAGCAGCGCCCGCGTGCTCGAATTCGATGCACTGCGTGACCTGCTGCGCGGCTACAGCGGCTCTCCCCTTGGACAAGCGCGTATCACCGCTCTAGAGCCCTCGGCTGACCGGGTATGGATCGAAACCCAGCATCAGCTTACGGGGGAAATCCGCGAGTTCCGCCGAGTTGGGGGACATTTCGAATTTTTCGGCCTGCTGGACGTCGAACAAATGGTTCGGAAAGCCCGCATCGAAGGTGCGACCCTTGAGACCGGCGAAATTCGCGACATCATATTGGTCCTCGACCGAGCGGCGGAGTGGCGACAGATTACGCTGAGCCCTCCGGCAACGATGAAGACTCCCTTTGAATCCGTCGCCGAACTTTCGCTTCAGGTCGCCGACTTCGGTGAGTTTCTGCGTGGCTTCCGCAACAAAATTCTTCCCGATGGAACGTTAGACGACCGCGCCTCTCCGGAACTCGCCCGCGTCCGCCGCGAAATCGAGAGGCAACGCCGCCAGATTCAAGACTCTCTGCGCGGCTATCTCCGTCGCCTCTCCGACGGCGGCGCCGCTCAAGATGAGGTCATCACCATCCGCGGCGAACGCTTCGTCATCCCCATCAAAGTCGAGCAGAAGCGTCGGGTACAAGGCGTGGTCCACGGCGCCAGTTCCAGCGGACAAACCGTCTTCGTCGAGCCTCTAGAAACCATCGAACAGAACAACGAACTGGTGCGCCTGTTCGACGAGGAACAGTCCGAAATCCACCGCATCCTCTTAGAAATGACCGAGCGCATTGGACAGCGCTCTGCCGAAATCATCGCCGCCGTCAACGCGCTAGCCGAATTGGAATTGCAATTCGCAAAAGCGCGCTTCGCGGATGACTATCAATGCGTGGCCGTAACCTTCCCGAAATACACGCACGCTCCGCTCATCCTTCACAACGCTCGTCATCCTTTACTGGAACGCAACCTGAAGGCCAAAGGCGGACGCGTAGTCCCTACCACAATCGAACTGGAAAGCGCGCGCCGACAGCTGGTCATCACCGGCCCCAACACCGGAGGGAAAACCGTCGGCCTGAAGACGGCGGGACTTTTGGCTCTGATGGCCCAGTCAGGCGTGCCCGTCCCCGCCGACCGCGCCGACCTGCCGCTTTTCGACGCAGTTCTGGCGGACATCGGCGACTATCAGTCCATCGAGCAGAATCTCTCGACCTTCTCCGCCCATGTCACCAACATCGACTTTATCTCTCGCACCGCAACCGCCGCCTCGCTTGTGCTGCTGGATGAACTCGGATCCGCCACTGATCCCGAAGAAGGAGCAGCTCTGGCCGTCGCCATCGCCGACCACTTCCGCCGCCTCGGCTGCACCAGCATCATCTCCACCCACCACACTTCGCTGAAGGTTTATGGAGCCAACACTTCTGGCGTGATCAACGCTTCTGTCGGTTTCGACGAAGCCACCCTGCAGCCCACCTACGAATTAAAGATCGGCGTTCCCGGCGCCTCCGCCGGCATCAACATCGCCCAGCGCCTGGGCCTGAATCCCTCTATCATCGACTCCGCCCGAACCCGCCTCGGCTCACAAGCTCGCGATGTGGGAGAATTTCTCGACCGGCTGCATGCCGACCTGCGGGAAGCCGAAGCCGAACGCCGCCGCCTGAAAGCCAAAGACGACGAGCTAGAGCGCGAGAAGGCCCGCCTCGCCTCCGAAGGACGTAAAGAGCAACAAGCGAAAATCAAAGAGATGGAGAGGAAGCTAGATACCCTGCTGCGTGACTTCGAATATCACACGCGCGAAGCCGTCAACGCCGTACAGGACCGTGCCGCCAAGCAGAAGATTTCAAAAGAAGCCGAGCGCCGCATCTCCAAACTGCGCCGCGAATTCCGCGACCAGTTCGACTCCTCGGTAGTCGCCCACACCACCGGCGCCGACATCGGAGACCCCAACGCCCAACCCCAAATGGTCAAGTACGTTTCCGAAGGCGATACCGTCAAGCTCAAGTCCGTCGGACGCCCCGCCAAAATTTCTCGCAAGATCGACGATAACCACTTCGAAGTTGAAATCGGAGTGATGAAAATGAAAATTACGCGCGACGATATCGCCGAAGTCCTCACCCACGCCGGAAACACCCCCATCCAGGCTGCCCGTGCCCGCGGCATCTCGGTGTCGCTCGAATCCGAAACCCAGGCCGTCCCCAACGAAATCAACGTCATCGGACGTACCGTCGACGACGCCACCGCCGAAGTCCAAAAATTCGTCGACCGTGCCTTCCTGGCCGGACTCCCCCGCGTCCGCGTAGTTCACGGCAGCGGTATGGGCATCCTGCGCAAAGCCCTGCGCCAATACCTGCAAAAGCATCCACACGTTGAATCAGTAGCCGAGCCCCCACAAAATGAAGGCGGAGGAGGCGCTACGGTGGTGGAACTCCGAGTCTAGGAATCGGTGTCAGCAAAATCGGTGCGAGCTACCCGCCCGCGCGCTGTCACTGGCCAAGCGCTTTGTCCATAAACCCAGCCTCATCCGCTTTCATCTTCTTCAAGCTTTCCGCCGACAAATAAACCATGTGTCCCGACTCAAATGTCGCGTAAGAAATATTCCCGCGATACTTCGGTGTAAGATTCAAATGGTCGATGGTGTAATTGGCGGCGAAGTAAGGTGTAGCCAGATCGTAGTAGCCCTCCATGGCAAGAACCTTTACGTAGGGATTTTTCACCATGGCCTCACGCAAAGTAGCGGCCGTATCGGGAAATCCGGTTACCGCCGAGCCCCAATCCCACTTCTCAAAGCCCGCGTCCTCAGCAAAGGCGTAGTAAGGCATGTCCGTCTTGTAGCCCAGTTCGCTACGAAGGTAGTTATGAAACGCAGACGTGTAAGGAGGCAAAATCGACGGCTCAGTCGGATCGTACTCCGGCGTGTCCAGTAATCCTTTAGGATCCGGGCCGGTGAAACGCCCGTCCAGTCGACCTACGCGGAGTTTCTGGTCGATCAGCAAAAAGTGCGTGAATTTGTTCACATCAATCCGCAGATTTGCCTGGTCGAGCACTTCTTTGCTGAGCCCGGTGTATCGTGCCATCTGGTCGATGGTCTTCTGCCGATCTTCCGGCGTAATCGCATCGCCCTTGGCCAGCGCCTGGGCATAGTCAGTCGCAGCCCAGCGCTCTGACTCTTCTCGAGCCTTGGTCATGTCCTGCACTAGGTCGGGCGGCAATTTGTGGTGATAGCCTGCGATCATGGTAAAGGTGGGAATCAGCAAAATGTAAGGTTCGTCGTTAGTTGAATTGAACTCCAGCGTCTGGAAACTGAGCGCCATCGAGAGCAGCGTAATTCCATTGAAAGAAATTCCATGGTCGGCCAGATATCCGGATATTCCTGCGGCGCGCGTGGTGCCGTAGCTCTCGCCAAACAAGAACAGCGGTGAGCCCCAACGCTCGTAGCGCGAAAGGTACAACCGGATGAATTCGCTGAAGGATTGAATATCGCCCTTTACGCCCCAGAATTTCTTGAACAACTCGGGGCTTCCGGCACGGCTATAGCCCGTGCCAATGGCATCGATGAGCACGATGTCGCTCTTGTCCAACAAGGTTGATTGGTTATCTGTGATGCGATAGGGCGCCGGTGGCATGGTGCCGTCCGCCTTCATCTCTACCCGCTTCGGACCCAGCGCACCCATGTGCAGCCAGATCGTCGCCGACCCCGGTCCTCCATTGAATGCGAAGGTCAAGGGACGCTTCGCGGCCTCTTGGCCATCGAGTGTATAGGCCACAAAGAACATCTCGGCTTCGATCTTGCCGTCGCCGCGCTTGATGGGAAGCCGCCCGGTTGTGGCGGTGTAGTTGAGCGCTTTGCCGTTCAGCGTGATTTGGTGATGGGTAACCACCGGGGGCACTTCTTTCATGTCGTAATGTTCGTCTTTGTCATCCTTGTCGGTTTTCCCGGTGTCAGACTTGGTCTCATCGGGGACGGCCGCTGGCATCTCCGGAGGCTTGGTTGGCGGCTGCATCTGCTGCGCCTTGGTGGCATCGGGTTCCTTGGGCTTCTTCTCCTTTTTTGGTTCGTTGGACTGCTGCGCCAAGGCAGCAGTTGAGATCATTCCCAGCAGCAGTAGCGTGGCAATTAGAGACCGCACAAATAGATCCTCCGGAAGTCTGTCGACGCACAAACTAGCGATGCAACGCAGCGGCTGCAAATTATAAACCCCTTGCCTCTTCGCGCCGATTCCTCAAACACCGGGTGGGCGCCATCCGACCGAATTGTTAATATGAGTTAGTGCCTGCTAAAAATTCCCTGAAAATTCTGACTGCTGGACCTCTCTCCCGTGTCCCGTGGCTGGCACACGGGTTCAGCACCCGCAGCGGTGGCCTTTCCCGCGCTTATGGAGGGAATGCTCTCAACCTCGGATTCACCAAACAGGATTCGCGGGCTGCGGTCGAACGCAACCGTGAAGCATTCTTGAGGAGGGCAGGGGCGACAAGCGGAAAAAAGCTGTGGCCGCTGGTTACACTGCGGCAGATTCATTCTGATTTGATCCACTGCGTCAGCGAAATCCCGAAAAAAGTGCTCGCCGGTGATGGCCTTCTGACCGCAACACCTGAGCTCTTGATCGGGATTCAGACCGCCGACTGCATACCGGTCATTTTGGTTGATATTAAACATCGTGCGGTTGGCGTGTTTCATGCTGGGTGGCGGGGAACAGTGAAACGCATTGTCGAAAAGGGCGTTGGCGAAATGTATCGCTGGTTCGAAACCAAGCCGGGCGATATCTGCGCGGCTATTGGCCCTGGGGTGCACGGATGCTGCTACCGGGTGGGAGAAGAGGTGCGCAGCCAGTTCGAATCGCAGTTCGGCTACGCTGAAAAGCTGTTTCGCGAAAAGAAAGAGTCCGACGAAATTCACCTAAAATATCCGCTGCTATTCCTGACGGCGCGGGCGCCCGGTCACAGCGATTTCCCGAAACAAATTTTCCTAGACCTGGTGGAAGCCAATCGCCACCAGCTCCTGGCTGCCGGAGTCGGCAAGAAAAACATTTCGGCTTCGGAGCTCTGCACGGTCTGCCGCAACGATCTGTTATTTTCCTACCGCGCGGAGAACGGAGTGACAGGCCGTCTGATGGCGGTGGCGGGAATTCGCCCATGATGAGGAGAACTCATCGGAAAACGCTGACCGGGCTGCTATCTTGCTTGATCATGAGCCTCGGCGCAACCGACGATCCCGCGCGGCAAGTCGATTCCACCTTCAACCACCTCATCGCTGCCAACGAGCCGGGCGCAGCGGTCCTGGTGATTAAGGATGGCAAGCCTCTGGTCCAGCGCTGCTACGGGGTTATCAAAACCGACTCTGCGCAGAAGATCGATACAAAAACTAATTTCCGCCTGGCTTCGGTAACCAAACAATTCACCGCACTGGCGATCATGCTCCTGGTGCATGATGGAAAGCTACACTACGAAGACCACCTCACCGACATCTTTCCTGACTTCCCCGCCTACGGTAAGACGATTACGATTCGAAATCTGCTGAATCACACCTCAGGCCTTATCGACTACGAAGATCTGATGGCCAAGCCCTATGGCGGCACGCTGCCCGATACCGTCCCGCAAATCAAAGACGCCGGCGTACTGACCTTATTGAGGCAGGAGAAATCCACCAACTTCGGGCCTGGTCGGCATTGGAGTTATAGCAACTCCGGTTACGCCGTGCTTGCGATGATCATCGAGAAGGCCTCGGGTAAATCTTACGGCGACTTTCTGCACGATCGCATTTTTGCGCCGCTAGCAATGCATCACACCATCGCCTACGAACAGGGGAAGAATGAAGTCCCCAACCGTGCCTACGGACATAGCAAAGTGGGCTCCACGTGGACGCAGACCGACCAGAGTCCGACCTCAGCCGTCCTGGGAGATGGCGGTATTTATTCGTCTCTCACAGATCTTGCCAAGTGGGATCATGCACTGGAAAATCACTCCTTATTGAGCGCTAGGGAAATGCTGGACGCCCTGACTCCGGTGCAGGTTTCAGACAAGAGTGTGCTTGCGCCTGACAATAAACCAGCCGAATACGGATTCGGCTGGTTCCTAGATACCTACAAGAATCACAAACGAATGTGGCACTACGGGGAAACGGTAGGCTTCCGCACCGCCATTGAGCGCTTCCCCGACGAGCGGCTGACTGTTGTGGTGTTGTGCAATCGGAGTGACATCGCAGCGCAGGATGCGGCTCTGGAAGTGGCCGAACTCTTTTTAACTCACTAACTTCCGCCAGGCAAAAAGACCGCGGATTTTTCCGCGCGAGAGCCGTGCTACGGAATGACAGCAATGTGAGCAGAGAAAGACCTAAACGCTAGGCGGAACCGCAGGAGTGGACGGGGTTGTTTCCGGTGCGCCCTCGCCTGTGTTTACTAAATCCTTTAGTTCCTTACTCGGCTTGAAAAAGGGAATCTTCTTTGCCGGCACTTCCACGCGGTCGCCGGTCTTGGGATTGCGGCCCACGCGAGGCTTGCGCTGGCGGGTACGGAAGCTGCCAAAGCCACGGATTTCAATCTTATCGCCCACCCGAAGCGATCGTACGACGCTGTCGAAGATGGTCTCGACGATGACCTCGCTGTCCTTGCGCGTCAATTCTGCCAGCCGGGATACCTCGTCGATCAGATCTGCTTTGGTCATAAGCCTTTCGCTCCGTTCATGGTCTTATTTGGCCTGTAGATGCGTCGGTACCCTCTAAACTTCTCAAATCTCAGGGGTTTTGTGCAAGCGCCAATTATAAGCCGGACTCGCATCCGCCATCTACTTCCACAGGTAATAGAACCCCATATGCTGGTCCATGAGTCGTTCGCGGGTTGGCAGCCAGTCCGAAACATCGCCAAAAAGCAGATCGAGAGCTGATTTTCGGTCTTTATCGGGGCGCACCAACGTTGGCTCGCCGCGAATGCCCACCGACTTTGCGGTGTCCTCGACGGCAGTCTGAAAGTCGCCCACCTGGTCGATCATCTTCATCTCGAGTGCCTGCTCTCCGGTCCACACTTTGCCATTCGCAACGGCTCGAATGTCTTCCGGCTTGGCATGCCGTCCATCGGCCACCGCCTGGATGAACTGGGTGTGCATGTTATCGATCAAGCTTTGCAGATAAGCCTGCTCGGCAGGAGTCATGTCCCGCGTGGGAGACCCAGTGTCCTTGAACTCCCCGGCCTTCATGGTGATGTCTTTGAGTTTGGCCCAACGCAGAAGCTCGCCGTAATTGACGTACTGCGCGATCACGCCAATGGAACCAACGATGCTGCCTTTGTCGGCAAAAATCTTACTACTGGCGGATGAAACATAGTAAGCGCCGCTTGCGCCGACGGTCTCGATCGAAGCTACGATGCGCTTCTTCTTGTCATCGCGTAGACGTTTTACCTCGCGGTAAATCTCTTCGGACGCAGCCACGCCCCCGCCGGGCGAATTCACGTGGATGATGATGGCTTTGATGGAATCATCTTCGCCAAACTTCTTGAGCTGACCAACCACGGTGCTGGGATCAAGAATAACGCCCTCGAGATCGACGACACCGATCTTGTCGCCGAAGCTGTGGATCGATGCTTGCTCCCCGCCTGCATGCATCGCGAGATAGACCAGGGTGAATACGGCCAGCACAAAGAGGAAGAAAGTTCCTCCCCCAATTAAGACCCAGAGCAGGGTCCGGGAACGCTTTTCGTCAGCCATACAGGCGCTTAGTTTAGCACTGGAACCGCCCGTAGGCCGTCTAGATTGGGGAATTTCGGTCGTGAGTCAATGGGAAAAAACCCCGCTCTACAGTGCAATACCGAATGCGATTAAAGTGTAGAGACGCTGTTTCTCCACTTGCTTGTCGGAGAATTGCCCTGGCTACATCTCTACTACGGCTTGATTATGGGCCCACCAACAGGGATCGCGGGGCGTCCCCAAGTAGTATTCGTGACCTCAGCAAATGACAGATAGAGCGCTAAGCTGCCGCAAAGTAGCCCGTCCCACCCACCAAGCTTGTGCCAGGTCGCACCCATTCCTAAGTCGCTTCCCGCGAGTAGGAAGAACGCTATCCAAAGAGTAAGGAAAACGAGCCACAATACGCGGTTGAGGCGAAATGTGACGATCCATAAATAGAAGGTGAAAACACCCCACAATAAGAGGGTGAGCCCTACACCTAGGACATGTGGTGGCTTGAGCCATCCTGCGCCTACCGTCCAAAACAGCAACGCATACCACCACCAAAAGGTGCCGTAAGAGACGAACGCTACCGTGCCGAAGGTATTGCCGTTCCGGTATTCCATCACGCCGGCGATGATCTGAGCCAGCCCGCCGTAACAGAAGGCCAGCGGAACGACGACGCTTCCGGCCTCAGGAGGGAACAATCCAGCATTCATGCAACTCAATACGATCGTTGTCAGGCCGAAGCCCGCGAGCCCCAGAGGACCAGGATTCGCCACTTGAGTCTCCGCCATTGATGATCCTCCCTGACCTCAAAACAAGAGCGAGTCCGAAAGAATATTCGGTTTTCAATGTCTATGAATCAGGCAACGGTTTACGCTACTCGTTGTCCGGTGTCAAGAATCAAGCGCTCCGAGAAGGCAATCTGCGCTACATTCAGGCTTTTTGAACCGATGCCGACCGTTCGACCAGGTAACGTGATAGAGCTTCGCGCCACCCGGGCATTTTCACCCCATAACGTTCCAACCTCGCGGAAGAGAGCACGGAGTATTTCGGCCGCTCCGCGGGGCGAACGAATTTGTCGCTGGTAGTCGGACGCACTTCAGTCAGCAGTCCAGCTCCAGCCGTGATATCACGAGCAAAATCAAACCAGGTGCAGTCGCCGGAATTAGTCACGTGCACGATTCCGCGCGCATCTTTGCGGCACAGTTCGATGATGGCGCTCGCCAGGTCAACGGCATACGTGGGAGAGCCTCGCTGGTCGGTGACTACGTCGAGGGCGGGCCGAGTGGCCGCCAATTTCAGAATCGTGTCGGGAAAGCACTTGCCGCCCATCCCGTAAAGCCAGGAGGTCCGGGCAATACAAACCTCAGGTAAGATGCGTTCCAGCTCAACCTCAGCCTCAGCCTTCGAGAGCCCATAGACACTCCGTGGCGACCGCACGTCGTCGACTTCATAGGGCAAAGTCTTAGTACCATCAAAGACATAATCGGTGCTTATAAATAAGAGCCGCGCCCCGTTTTCTTTCGTGACCCGCGCGACGTTGGCCGCTCCTTGCGTGTTCACGGCGAATGCCAGTTCTTGATTCGCCTCACAACCGTCCACGTCGGTGTAGGCCGCGGCCAGCACAATCCAGTCGGGATTGAAACTTGTTACGGCGGTTCGAACCTGGTTCTCATCGCGAATATCCGCGTCTTTCGACCCGAGCCCGCGTACATCATCATCACCCGTCCAAGCCGGAATAAGGGCTTTCCCCAACAGTCCAGTAGCCCCAAAAATCAAAACCCGCATTTGCTCTGAGCCCTTTCCAAAAATGTTGCCTATGACCAATGGCTTTCCAGCCGAGCGAAGTTCAGCGCAGACCAAAGCGATGCTAGGTCTTTAAACAACTTAGTGCCTAGCCAACTCTATTCAACGGATGCTGCTCCACTTAAAACCGGGCTTTATCAGCAGGCAGAAAGAGATGTAGCGCAGCTACTTCTCTACTCCAGTATTTCTCGTTCGCTGCAACTCGCGATACGCCTCGCTCTTGCCGATGCCCATCTCTTTCGCGACTTTCTTGAGTGCCGTCTTCTCATCGACACCGTCGGCCTGCATGGCCAGCGTCACCCGCTGGCCGACACTTGCCGCTGCCGGCGGTTGCGCTGAGACTTCAAACTTCCCGATCAGCAGCGTGATCTCTCCCTTGACATCGCCACGTTCCTTTAGATCCGCGACTACCTGCCCTGCCGTCCCTCGTAGGAACTCCTCGTGCATTTTCGTCAGCTCGCGTGCGACGACGATATGGCGCTCCGGCCCTAAGACCGCTACGACGTCTTCGATGGATTCCTTAATCCGATGTGGCGCCTCGTAAAACACTTCGGTTCGCGGCGATGTCTGAATGCTCTCCAGCATTCGCTTCCGCTGGCCACCCTTTGCAGGAAGAAACCCGCTGAAATGAAATGCGTCTGATGGCAGCCCACTGGCGACCAACGCTGCTAAAAATGCTGCCGCTCCAGGAATCGGAATCACCGGAATGTGGTGGCGAATCGCTAGTGATACCAGTCGGTACCCCGGATCGGAGATGCCGGGAGTTCCCGCGTCTGTCACCAAAGCCACTCGCGCGCCTTCTTCCAAATCACGCACCAATTCCGCCGAGCGCGTGATCTCGTTATGTTCGTGATAACTGCTGGTTCGCGTAGAAATCCCGAAGTGGCTGAGCAGTTTCTGGCTCTGCCGGGTGTCTTCGCAGGCGATGACATCTACTTCTTTCAAAACCCGCAGTGCCCGCAATGTAATGTCTTCCAGATTACCGATTGGGGTGCTGACGAGGTAAAGGCCCGGTGCAAGGGGCCTGTCGCGATCGCTACTCCCAGTCGCCATGGCGCGAGTCTAACATCCGTCGTTGGTCGTTCGCCTTTCGCCATAAGCATCCGCATTCTCGACCGACCGCCAATGGCAGCTTCCAAAATTGACGGAACCCTGCACTATACCTAGAATCTAGCTAGAATCGAGTCTATGCCCCTCTACGAATACGAATGTAAAAAGTGCCATCATCGCTTTGAAAAGATCCAGACCTTTTCCGCCAAGCACGTAAAGAAATGTCCTGAGTGTGGCGGTCCCATCGAACAACTGATAAGCGCGCCGTCTGTCCAATTCAAGGGCTCGGGGTGGTACGTCACCGATTACGCCAAGAAGTCCGGCGGAGGATCGTCGCCCGGCACAAACGGAGATTCCTCGAAAGACATTGGAAAAGATTCAGAAAAGAGCGAGTCGAAGGGCGAAGGAACATCGAAGAGCGAAGAGAAATCCAAATCAGACGACAAGCCCAAGTCCGAAAAAAAGAAAGCCGAGAAGAAATAGTACGTGTAGTCGCTGGCACCCTGCCTGCGATCAGCCATGTCAAGTCGAACCCAATTCAAACAATATCTGGTTTTCAAACTCATACTGCAGCATGCAGAATAGGTCGAAGTTCGGGGAACGTCCGTCCCAAGATGCGGCATATCTTGTGCTTGAGTCCTTATCCCGAGAGTAAGCCGCCGCATAACGCACATTGCAGGGTTGACCACAGGAAATCAATCCGATCGGATCGGGCCGTTGAACCGTGAATCACACCAGACATTCCAACGCCTCGCCAAGTTGAAGTCGCCAGTGAGCCGAGGTATCATCCAAAACCATCCGCAATCCCACCACGAACTGCCATCGACACATACCTTGAAACGCCCCTCGCGGTGCACATCGGCGAGGTGACCGGTTGGCCGGTTTGGCCAATTAAAGACAAAACTAAAGTCATCACAGACTTTCCCGTTGTGATTGGCGCATCCGATTTTGGCATTTAACATCGCGGCTATGTCTTTTCAGGAAAGCGCAACGGGCGCTAGCTCGGCGGCAGCCGCCGCACTCGCGCCGTCGCCGGCTCCGGTGTCGACCCCCGCTCTTTTAGAGGCGATGCTGCGCAGTTCGCCGAAGATTAGCGACTTATTCTTCTCGCCCGGCAAGCCGCCGCTCATCGAAGTCAACGGACGACTCGCGCCCACCGGTCCACGTGCGCTCACGGCGGACGACACTCGTCGCATCTCGGCTGACTTGATTGGCAACAATCAGAACGCGTTGACCACATTGCGAGACCATGGGTCGTGTGACGTCTCCTACAGCCTTGCCAACCTTGCGCGTTTTCGGGTCAACGTTTTCATGCAGCGCGGCAGTTGCGCCATCGTTATGCGCGTAATTCCGAGCAGCGTTCCGTCCTTCGAAGCTCTTAATCTTCCGGCGGAACTTAAAGAGGTAGCCGGGCTGCGTAACGGCGTGGTGCTGGTTACCGGCCCGACGGGTTCAGGGAAGTCATCTACGCTGGCGGCAATTATCGATCTGATCAACCAGGTACAGGCATATCACATCCTTACTATCGAGGACCCGATCGAGTTTCTGCATCCCCATAAGAGCTGCATTGTTCACCAGCGCGAACTGCATAGCGATACTCCAACCTTCGCGCATGCACTGCGAGCCGCACTGCGTCAGGCCCCGAAAGTAATTCTGGTGGGAGAAATGCGCGACAAGGAAACCATCGAAATCGCCATGGAGGCGGCCGAAACCGGACATCTAGTGCTATCCACGCTACACACCATCGATGCTTCCAAGACGGTGGAACGCATTATCGGAGTCTTCCCTCTGGCTGAGCAGCACACCATTCGCAACCGGTTGGCAAAGAGTTTCCGCTACATCGTTTCGCAGCGTCTGCTGCCCCGCAGAGACGGAACCGGCCGCGTGGCCGCCATGGAGATTTTGAAGTCAACTCTACGCACTCGCGAGTACGTAGAAAAAGGCGAAGGGGACGGCAAGACGCTTCTCGACGCCATGCGTTCCAGCACGACCGAGGGCATGCAATATTTTGATGGGGAGATCGAGAAACTTGTCCGTGCAGGGACAATCACCATGGATACGGGAATGGCCTACGCTACGAACCCCGGCAACTTCCGCCTGGAGATGTCCGACTTCACGGAAGATGAGAACAAGATCAAGCCCGACGAACTTCTGGAACCGTAAGACATATTCCTGCTTTGGGTTTTTTTAAAGAGTAGCGGCGGTCGCACGTCGTGCTCTGCTCCCGCCGCGCTCAAGTTAACAATAATTTGGGAGTTACTCCAGGCCTGTGCCCAGGGATTGGTAGCGGTATTTCTTTCCGTCCCAGAAGAGAGCTGAGTTGTTTTGCTCCCCGCCTGATTCTTCCGCGAAGATGGCCTGAACCGGTTTCTTCTTCAGCATCAGTTTCTTCATTCCGACCTGTTTGAAAGGCAGGTTAATGACCACAAATTTGGAGAGCGGCGCATTCGCCCGCCAGGCTTCGGCACCAGAACCATGAATGATCAGCAGCACACGTCCGCGGCTGGCGGGATCCTCCGAGGAGAACTGGCTTGTAACCTTGGGATCGGAATAGCCGAAGGAGGCGTTGTAAGGATCAAGCACCTTAAAACTGTATTCGGCTTCGTCGATTAGAGGATTTTTGCAGTGGGCGACGATCACGGCGTCTTCGATCCCGTCTCCGTTCAGGTCGCCGACTGAGACCTGTCCAGAATCTGCTTCGATCCTGCAGGTTGCTCCGAATTGTTTGTGTACGAAATCGTTGTCTACCTGGGGCGATTGCGCGAAGCAGGTCAACGGCAAATAAATCATGACTGTGCATAACAGCAACTTCGGGGACTTCATGAAATTAATGTAGTCCCATTCTTCAGGCGCGAATATAGACAGAGAAGGTGCAGGCGAAACCAAAGTTTCGCGCGTTTTCAGGCTTGGGCGTGTTCCGCTTCCATTTTCAGCAACGCTTTCTTGCGTTCGATGCCCCAGCGGTAGCCGCCCATTTCGCCGCTTTCGCGTACGATGCGGTGGCAAGGAATTGCAATGGCCACGGGATTGGTAGCGCAAGCCCGGGCCACGGCGCGAGCCGCGGTTGGCTGGCCTATCGACTTCGCTACCTGCTGATAAGAACGCGTCTCTCCCAATGGAATGGCCTGCAGGTAGGACCACACACGGCGCTGAAAAGCAGTGGCCTGGATGTCCAGCGGAAGTTCTGCCTTCATTTGTTCGCCGCGAAGCCGGCGGAGCACCGTTTGCTTCCATTCTTCCAACCAGGCGTCGTCGCGGCGTCGGCTGGCGAAGGGGAATTCGTGCTTGAGGCCTTGCTCGAGTTCTTCGTCGGTGTCGGCAAATTGAATGGTGCAAATGCCCTTGTCGGTGGCGGCAATCAGCATACGGCCAATAGGCGAATGGGTGTAGGTGTAACGGACTCGGGCGGCGATGGCTCCGCGGCGATACTTATCGGGCGTCATCCCCAGTTGGGAAGAGGTCCGCTCATAGAGGCGGCTGCTGGAGCCGTATCCAGCGTCGTACATTGCGCGGGTTACGGAGTGGCCGGCACGGAGATTCTGTTTGAGCTGGTTCATGCGGCAGGAGTCGGCATACTCTCGCGGCGTGATGCCCAGCACCGATTTGAATGTGCGTTGCAAATGAAACGGGCTTTGGTGGAATTCCTCCCCCAAACGCGACAGCGTGACCGGTTCGTCGAGATGGCGCTCGATATAACGGCACACCGCCTTCACTATTTTCAACTGGGCACTGCCACCGACAGCCAGCGGGCGGCAGCGCAGGCAGGCGCGGTATCCCGCCTGCTCAGCCTCTATGGGACTAAGGAAGAAGCGGACGTTCTCCCGTCGAGGCCGCCGGGCGGCGCAGGAGGGGCGGCAATAAATGCCGGTGGAGGAAACTGCAAAGACGAATTGATTGTCGTAAGCCGCATCGCGGGCAATCACTGCCTGCCAGCGCTGTTCGTCATCGTTGCGGTTGCGAATCTTGCGGGCCATCTCTGAAAGCTCTGACGGATTGAGTATCGCATTGCTTGTCATAATGCCCAAAGCATAGGCGCGGTGAAAACAATGAACTATCCGATTCTTGCGGTCAAACAAACGAGTTAAGATATTCTGGTTACCGGCCCTTTCTTCATGATTGCAAACCCCGGCACAGAGCTTTCCGCGATAACCTCCGAGATTTCGGTCCCTTATATCGATCACGAAATTGCTTTGAACTCTGCGCGTCCCGGCAGCCAGTGGCAGAATGCGGCAACGGTGACTTTTTGTCGCGACTGGCAGGGAAAGAACGCTGATCCCGAACGGACGACTCGGGTGCAGTTAATGTGGTCGGCCAAGACTTTGTACGTGCGTTTTGAATGCCGCTACCGCGAATTGTTTTTGTTTGATGATGCTGAGGAAGGCAGCCGCCGTGATCGACTCTGGGAGCGGGATGTCGCTGAAGTGTTTTTGCAGCCTGATCCTAAGCAACCGCAGTTCTACAAGGAATTTGAAATCAGTCCTAACGGTTTGTGGATCGATCTTGACATTCTTCCCGATGGTCAAATTGACCTGAGGAGCGGGATGCAAGGTTCGGTTTCGCTGGACCGTCAGCAGCGCACCTGGTCCGCTGAACTGGCAATCCCATTTCGGTCTCTGGCAGCAAACTTCGACCCTACCTCTAGCTGGGGCGCTAATTTCTTTCGAATTGAAGGCGCTGATCCCCGCACCTACCATGCCTGGCAACCTACCCTAACGCCTCACCCTGACTTTCATGTCCCAGAGGCCTTCGGTCGCTTACGGTTTGTACCTGCACCGGAGTAACCGGGAGTCCTATTCGACAATTGAAGGGTTAATTTCGGCACGGTAGATTGGAGGGAACATCTTCGACGGAGAAAATCATGAATCCTAGAGTAAGAGCACTGGCAGTCGCAATACTCGTGTTCTTCGGAAGCAGCGTGGTGATAGCGCAGGATCCAAAGCCTTCTCCTTTGAGCTCGCCTGAACTGAAGCAGGTGGTTCCAAATGCTTATTTTTTCCGCGGGCAGTCTGCAACTGTGCAAGTCCGCAATTCTTCGGGATTCCGCATGCCGGGTGGGAAGGTAGTATTTGCGGCGCTGGTGGACACCTCGGGATACGCCCACGATGTGGCGGAGAAGTATCAGGGACTATTCATTACAGAGGTAAAGATCAAGCTGGGGGGCAAGGAACTCGTGCCTGGAGCCTATGGATTTGGATTTGTCGATGACGCAAAGTTGATCGTAATGGACGTTGGCTCCAATGACTTGCTCACGGTCGATACGACGGTCGACGAGCAACTACGGCATCCTGTGCCTTTAAAGATGGAGCCGGATGGCGATGGATTTCGGTTTTATGCGGGGCGGAAATGGGTGGCTTTAAAGCCGGAATGATTATGATTCACCTCCGAAATGCTTCGACCACTAAGGACACTAAGGTACATTAAGGAAGAGTCGAACCTAGGGACGCTGTCCATTAAAAAAGCCCGCCAGGCGGCGGGCTTTTTTAACGGGCGGGGGGATCGATTTTTAATCTGGGCGCCGTTGCAGCGGGCTCATGACCATTTTGACTCCGGCTCGGATGCGGAGTTCGTTTAACAAGGCCTGTGCGGCGTTGGCATAGGTTTGCGTCGGGTCGGATGGGTCGGACCAGACGGCGTCGTAAACGATCGTCGCGGCTTCCTTAGGATCAATCAGCAGAGCCGCTTCCATGTGATCGATACGCTGCTGGAGCATCTCGTAGCATCCCTGGCAGACTGATGCAGGCTCGAAGGTATCGGGGTGGTTCTCACCGTGTATGCAGTGGTAATTTTCAGTGGTTTGAATCTCCAACGGAACCCGCGACTGGAATTCGCGCAGAAAGCGCTCGCGCTCTTCTTCCAGCTTGGCCGGGTCGGGTAAATCGGTGGTGATGGCCACAGCATTGGTTACGACCGGTGCATCGAGCGGCGAAACCCGTTCGGTAGCCTGGCATACAGGGCAGGACTTCAAATCTGCGGCGTAATAGGTCTTGCATTTTGAGCAGGGTAGGCCGTAGCCGACGCGACGGGGCCCAAGCAGTGGTACTTCTGGCTCTTTAATGGCAGCGCGGGCAGTGGCTGCTCCAGCTGGGCTGGAAGTTACAAATGAGTGGGAAATCTGAGAACCGCTGTCTTGCGGCGGTGCTTGCGTCATATTCATCTTGTCGCTCCCAAGAATCGGCTTGGACATCGCGTCTGCCCTAACTCAATCTTAGGGGGGATGTCTCAAAAACCGATGGCACCTCAGTGCTAGGGCCTATCGGCCATTAGTACCTTGCAGGTTGTGCGCCAAACTTGGGGCTTGAAAGATGAAGAAATTAGGAGGAACGCGAGGTTGGAAAATGGGCATCCGGTTCCAAATTGAGATGAGACGATTTCATTTCGGGGGCTTGAGGGCACGGAAGGCCGAATCAACTTGGTCATCACCAGCGTCCTTCAGGACAGTGCGATAGTCAAAATGATTCGGGGACTCCCAGTGGCATTGACGTAGGCCCTCCGGTGCAAAAAGCGCGTTCAGCATGACGGGTTTGTTTGCGCGGACGGGCTAGAAGACTCGGTGATACTTTGCGTCAAAGGCATAGCCACCGTACTGAGTACGTGCTGCGGATACTGACCACCGGTTATTGATCTGGTACTCCCCTTGAATCACCTGGCTTTCGGGATCGGTGACGTCGGTACTGAAGGTAAAGATGAAATTCTTAGTCACCCGCTGCTGGATCGCTATGCGCGCGGTGGGATCAGTGCCATTGCCGCCGATTGTTGGGTCAATTTGCAGACTGGAAAGGCCGGCCAGTTTCTGGATGCGCCCGCTCACCTGGCTGGCAAGACCTTGCGCCAGAATCGAGTTGGCATTGAGGTTGGCAGGAGCGGCTTCTTCGGTGGTCTGACCTCGAGCCAGCAGATTAATGATGTCAACCGGCGGCAAGGGAGGGTCGGAGGTGTAAGACGTGCGCAGTCGATCGATGGGACCGATGAAAGTCAAGTTGAGGTTGTATTGGTCGACCGTAGTGTTGACCACGACGTTGACGACGGGCTCAGTTTTGTTTGGATTATTGAAGTTCAGAATTCCGCGGACGAGCTGATAACGCTTGTTCATCAGAAAAATTTCGCCGCCGGTTAAATCGGCGCGGCCGACGATCACTGGTTCTGCGGCGGTACCGATTATCCTCAAGTTTGCCTGACCCTGGATGCTCACGGTCGAACTCACCAAATTTAGCCGTGAGGTGGTCTGGACGGAAATATTGAGCTTCATGTTCTGGGTCATACCTTCTCCTGACGGAGGAGAAGAGTTGCCGGTGAACTGGCCGATAAAGTCTCCCAGATCGAAATCCTGGGTGAAGGAAACGTTGTCGATCAGTACGCGTCCTGTAACCGCAGAATCATCGGCAGTACCGTTCACCGACAAATCGCTATCCAGGACGGCGCGCACGCCTTCGGGATAACGCACGCGAATGCCCGCCGCCTTCAACGCAACATTGAAGCGCAGTTGCGGTTTGTAGGTAAGCGAACCTCCGGCGGTGAGTTGGCCGCCTCCAATTTGGGCGCTCAATTCCGCTATTCGAACTTCGTTGTTCTGAATATTGAAAGTGCCGTTGGCATTTTCGATGCCGAGGGGAGCGGTAACGGTCGAGAGGGATGCATTTTGCAATTTTATCTGCCCCTGAACCCCAATGCCTTCAGCCGCTCGGACCGCCTGAAGATCGAGGGAAAGCTGGCCGGCACTGCGCACCTCTGGGCTGACGATTCGAAGCAGTTCCAGATTGACTGATCCTTTGACCGTCATTTGGGGCGGGGCACTGCCCTTGAGGGGAACCTGGCCGTTGAACTTGAGAGAAGTACCCGTGCCGTGCAATTCACTAGGCGCGATGGTGACCACGGAATTCGAATAGTCAGCCTTGATGGGCCCGGCGTTGGCGATCTGCAGTTGCTGGTACGCAACATTGAACGTAGGGATGGCGACGTGCGCTTCCATCTGATCTTTGTTTTTGAGTGGGCCTTTGGCCGTAGCGTGAAGTTCGAGCACGCCGCGGAACTCCTCTGGCACGGGCTTGTACAGGGCGATCAAGGGCGCCAGCGAAATTCCCTTTGTGTCGAAAGAAGCAGTGGTGTAGTTGGCTCCCCGAAGATCGATGGTGGCATGGCCCTGAACATAGGAGTTCACGACTTCCGATCCCAGGTTGAGTTCGGCCTTTTGATTCGCCACATTCAGGTCGGCTTTCACTTGGTTTAACGTAGCCTGGCGAACCTGAAGTTGGGGGATTGAGATCGTCGCCGTCAACTGAGGATTGTCGAAGGTGCCGCGGCCATTCGCGGAAATAATCACGGTTCCGGTGGCAGGGAGGTTTTTCGCTTTCACGGCTTCCAGCTCAGCGATTTTGATTCCCGGGGAGTTGAAGCGGATTTCGTAAGCTTTGGTTTTGGGATGAAGAATGATGTCTGCATCGGAATTACCCGGCGCCATTTTTACTTGCAGCTTTGAATTAACGATGTCACCGGTCGCCTGAAATTTCAGGTCGACATTCTCAATGGGCTGCTCGTACGCCACAGCTTGGGTGATCTGCAGGGAACCGTTTCCGGTGGGGCTGAGCTGCGAGCCTTCGAGCGACACCTCAACCGCCAGGATGCCATCGACCGGCATATCTTTTCCGGCGAGCTGCAGAAGTTGCTTGATCTGCAGTTGCTTCGCGTTCAACTTCGCGTTGAGCTGCGATGAGGGGAAATACCTCCATTTTGCCAGAGCTACGTTCGCACTGAAGGTTGCTTCGCCTTTTTGTGTGGCTAGTAGTGATCCATCTGTTAACGCCACGTGGGAAGAATCGGCTTCCAGGTTCATCTGCAACTTGCGCCAACGTCCTGATTCGACCTGCACGTCCTGAGCGACGAGCCTGGCGTTGATCTGCGGACGCTGCATAGAGCCCTGAACGATAGCACTTAGGTTGGCAGTTCCGCCAAGATTGCGCACCTGGGCTTTCTGTCCCAGGGCGGCGGCCAATTGGGCGAATTCGTTTAAGTCACTGGCCCGGGCGTCCAGACGCAGATTGGAATGGTCCCCCAAGGCTCCATTTAGATCGATGGTGGTTTTCGGAGTACGGAAATAGCTGTTATTCAGGGCGATGATGTTTTTGGTGCCGTCGTAATTGACGTGAAGGACGCCGTTCATCGGCACTGGATTGGGAGATCCATCGTTCGCTACAGCTGCCTTCAGCGAGGCATCTGACTTGGCTTTCAGGGTATTGATGCTACCGGTCCACGAGCCTTCGGCTCCGGCGTCGATAGAACCATTTAGGGGCGCAGTTCTTATCTGCGGATCGAGCGCAGATTGACGAATAACTCCCAATGAAATGCCGCGGACGTCGGCGTGGAACCTCGCCGCGGGGGTAGTGTCCACGTGCAACATATGGAGTTCAGCCATCAGATGGCCGCCAAGCAAGTCGGCGGTGAAGGCGGTAGCTTCCACGTTGCCCCCAGCAAGCCTGTAGTTACTGTGGATCGCGCGCACCGGCAGATGTGCCTGCGGCGTGACCACCTGCAGTTCCCTGCTTTCCAGCTTGCCTTCGAGCAGTACATTACGCAGGGCGGGCTGCCCTACAACATTCTGATAGCGCAAGGAGCCGTTGAGGACGATATCACCGGCTGCGCTCGAAGTGTCGGACACCATAGACTGGAAGTCTTGGGTGTGGACTAGGACCTTGTAATGAGCCTCCGCCTTGGGATTTCCGAAGTCGGTCACATTGCCGTTCAATTCCGCGCGCGAGTTCGCCACTTGCAATATCGCCGAAGACAGCCCGATTTGCGATGGGCTTGCGGTGAAGTTGACGTCCAGACTGTGGGGAAGAGGCTCCATCTTCGCCAGCTTCAGTACTCCCCCCCGATACGAGATAGACCCGGTGTATTCCGAACTTAACAGTTGGTACTGCACTTCCACTCGGAGCTGATGCAGCTCCGCATTGAGCGGGCTTACTTCCTGGTTGTAGTAAACCTCTCCATCTGTAAGAAGAACGTGGTGAATGCCGAGGTCAAAGACATTGATGGGTTTGCTGTTTTCGTCTTTAGGAGTCTTGGGCTGCGGGAGGTTGCTGCGGCCATTTTTGTCGCTGAAGAAATGAACAACGGGACGGGTAACCACGATCTCATTCAGATCAACCTTGCGATGAATCAGCGAAACCAGTTTTAGATCGAGATAAGCATGATCGATGGAAAGCAGGGGGTTATCGGGGTTGGGTTCTGTCCCGTGGATTACCAAGCCATAGACGTTGGCGGTGAGATTAGAGAGACGAAAATCGAAGTCGTGGATCTCGACCTTGCCGCCTGTTGCCTGATTGGCGCTGTCGACGATTCCGGCCAGCACGTAATTATGAAAGCCACGGCTGCGAAGCAACAGGAAGCCACCTGCGGCGGCCACAACGATCAGCGATGCGATGCTGCCGAAGATCCATCCGATGATTCTTTTACGCGTCATAAAAAACCCTACCGCCCGGCTCAAAATGCCTGGCCTAGCGTTACGAAGAATTGCGTGGACTTGAGTCCGGTGACCGGATCCAGGTTGTGCCCAACATCAAACCGCACGGGACCAACCGGGGTGTTGTAGCGGATGCCGAACCCGACTGTATTGGTGTAGTTGTCGATAAATTGACGGAAGCTGATAGTCCGATAAACATTGCCGCCGTCGTAGAAAAGGACCGCCCCAAGGTTCTTAATAATGGGGAGCGGGAACCTGATTTCAGAATTAAGAATGAACAGCTGATTGCCGCCTATGGGGACGGTGATCTGCGGGCAGGTTGCCGGGTCAGCCGTAGGAGAGGTGCACACTGCCACCGGCCTTTGCGGGCCGGCCGCATTCAACGAAAACCCACGAAGTGTTGTAGCGCCACCGGCAAAAAAACGCTCGCTGGTAGGAACAGTGTCGCCGGCGAACGCCTTGGCTAGTCCGAGACGCAGGCTGTTGGCGAAGACGATGCCATGGCGCACTTGTTTGTAGTAAGCCGTCTGCGTCAGCAGCCGCTGAAAATCAGCCGACGCGCCAAAGATACTGCTGGTAACTCCGTAGTCAGTGGTCTGGTACAAGCCTTTGTGGGCGTCGAGCGGCTTGTCGCGGGTGTCCTTGATGAACGTCCCTGAAAAAGTCGACAGCCGTACGGAACGGTCCTGCGGCAGCACCAGTTCGGGCACCAGCAATTCACTCAGCTTGGTCTGCCCAAAGTTGTAGCGCACCTGTCCCGTCATGGTTTTTTTGCGATCGAGGGACCGTTCCAGCTGATAGGAAACATTCGCCAGGCGCGCGGTGAAGAGGGGATTTTCCGTAGTCCGCTCCGCCGACATGCTGAATAGCGAACTCCACTGGCTCCCTCGAAACTGCGGGTCGGCGTAAGTCGCAATCGCCTTCTGATCGAGCCGGGCTACCACCAAGGAGATTGAGCCGGTCTCCCCCAGACCACGAATGTTTTGCCGCGTGTATTGAATTGAGCCACGAGGACTGACAAAGGTTTGTTCGCTGGTCTGGATCTTTGCATCTCCCAGACCGACGGTGGGCAGCCCAGGCACGGCAACCGTGCCCGTGGGAACGTTGCCACCGCGGCGGGAAACCTCGAGACCTACCCCGTAGGTCAGGTTATTGCGCCGGGCTTCGTGAACTTTAACAACTGCCTCTTCGTTGGTTTGATTCTTGATCGGACGGCGAGGACCGACACTCGCCCAATCAAAAACGCCCATGTTGTAGAGCTTGCTTTCCGCCTCCAGCAGATCGCCCTGACTCAGCGCCTGGTTGGGGAACAAATTGGCCGTCTTTTTGATGAACGAATATCGGGTTCTGTTCTGCCCAACAATGCCGACGTTGTTCACTTGCACCTGCTGTCCTTCCACAATCTGGTAGACAAGCTCCACTTTGTGGTGATCGGCGGGATTCCGGGTAACCTTCGACTTTACGTCGGCTCCCAGGTAACCGTGATTGAGATAGGTGGCAAGGATCCGTCCACGATCGTCGGATATCTGATGCGGTGAATAAGGGGCACCAGGACGTTCATTTAAGCCACCGGGCGGCGTCAGCGCTGAAAGATCAAACTTGGTGTTTCCCGTGACGGCAACTTTTTCTACCCGAGTCTGAGGACCTTCCACTATCTGAAAAGTGACGAAGACGTTAGGTTCCTTGTCGACGATTTCAGGTGTGACCGAAACCTCTTCAAAGCCCCGGTCGTGGTAAATGCCGACTAGATTCTTGACGCTGTTCTGCACCAGTTTGTCGCTGAACTTTCCGCGGGCCAGCAGATGCTTCTTCTGGACGGTGACGTGCGACCGTAGTTCATCGCCGGCCATGTGCTGGTTTCCGCGAAAGGTCACGTCGCCGACCTTATGGCGCTTGCCTTTGTCGATGGAGTAGATAAGAGCGATTTTGTCCTGCTGCTGCTGAACGTTGGTTTGGACGTGAACGTCAAAATATCCCTTGGCCTGGAAGAACGAGACCAGGTTGCGCTGACCTTCTTGCACCAGATCCTGATCGTAGGTTGCCTCCTCATAGATGGGGATCAGCTTCTTCTCCTGGCGTCCGCTAAGGAAAGGAATCCAGGAAAGCTTGGCGCCTTCGATTTTTACATCGACCTTCGGGCCCTGGTCCACGGTGATAATCAGGTCGGCCCGATTGGTTTCCGGGTGATATTGCGGTTGGCCGAGTTTGACCTTGTTGGCGAGGTAGTTGTGTTTGACCAGATCTCGCTTGATCAGGGAACGAGCTGCCTCCAGGCGGCGGGGGGTATACATTTTGCCGCTTTTCAGGGAAGCCCCGGTCGCCAGAGCGCGGAGAGACTGGGTCACTTTCAAAAGCCGGGCGGCGTCAGCAGGAAACGGTCCCTCAATTTTCACCGTGCCGATTTTGGCCCGCTTTCCCAGTTTGATTGTGAAGATTAGATTGGCCAGCCCTTCCTTTTCGTATAGCTCGGTAGAAGGAGTGACCTCAGCCCGAAAGTAACCGTTGGTTTGGAAGAAGTTTGTCAGGGCAGTCTGGGCTTTTTCCACCTCCTTTTCAAGGAAGGGCTCTTGCTCTGGCAGGTTCGCTACTTGCAGAAGGCGGACATAGGAAAATCCGCGCGAGCCGGGAAAGGTCAGCACGCCGTAATAGTAAGCAGGCTCCAATACCAGAACAACCCGAAGACCCTCGGGCTCCGGTCTAACCTCAATGTCGACATTCTTGAACTGCCCCGTCTTTTTCAGGGCTTCAATGCTCTGCTGAATCTTTTGTTCGGAATAGAGCTCGCCCGCCTTGATCGTGACCAATCCCCGCAGGTTGTCGACATCGATGGAAGGATCGGAGGTAAGGTCAACGGAACTGACTGGCTGGCCCTCATACGAGGCCTGGCCACGCAAAAAAAAGGAAGCCATCAACAGAAACAGAAGGATCGAGGCCGTCATGCGCATTTTTGATGAAGTCCCCCGCGATTCAAAGGCGGTCTCGCGTAGCGCTCAGAGCGGCAAAGCTTACATCGCGGACACTACTTGCAGGCCCTTCTCTGATGCGGCACTACTAGTCGAGGATGTCTGTGGGGCCAGCGTTAGACAGTTGACTTAAGCGGAGGGTAGACGTACCGAAGCGGGATGGTGAATCGTCGCAAATTCGAGGATTGTCTATCAAATCGACCTTCGAGGTTTGTAGAATGAACGCGCACCCCGCCGCAATCAAAACGAGTTTGGAGTATCAAGAAATGTGCAACGACCTGCGTGGCATGCTCCTCCTTTTTGCCATTTTTACCAATTTGAGCTTCGGATCCGTCGCCAAGTTGGGAGCGGTCTCGAATAGCAAAGCACTCCCTACGGGAGTGCGCGTTACGAGTGGCAGTGCGATCATCGAAATCACGGCTCTGCGGGACGATGTGGTGCGAATTCGCATTGGACCCAACCGCCAGTTGCCGGAGGATGCATCGTGGGCTGCATTGCCCTCGGCCCGTCAGGCAAAAGTAAACGTGACGGCCGCCAGCGATAGCTCCGGAGTTGGCTTTACCACGAAATTTTTGCGGGTGCAGGTTGAGCGCACGACCTCGCGCATCGTAGTGAAGGATTTGCAGGGAAATATCTTGCAGGAAGATGCCCCTGGCTGGCCGGTGGAATTTCACGATGCGTCCTTCCGGATTTATAAAACCATGCCGGACGATGAACACTACTTTGGCCTGGGCGATAAGGTCGGCCCTCTGGATCGCCGCCAGCAGTCGTTCACCCTGTGGAATACCGATGCCTTTGGATTCCAGGAATCGACGGATCCGATTTACAAGAGTATTCCTTTCTTTCTAGCGGTGCGCGGGGCTCGTGCGACAGGCATCTTCTTTGACGATACCTGGCGAAGCAATTTTGATTTTGGCAAGGGACATCATGGAATCTATTCCTATGGAGCGGAAGGCGGTGCCATCGATTACTACCTTCTCTATGGCCCTGACGCTAAGCACGTGCTCAGCAGTTATGCATGGCTGACGGGCGCTACGCCACTGCCGCCACTTTGGGCGTTTGGCTATCAACAGTCGCGTTATAGCTACGAAACCGAAGCCCGGGTCCGTGAGATTGCCGACAAGTTACGTGCGGATAAAATTCCCAGCGACGCAATTTACCTGGACATTGATTACCAGCAAAACAACCGCCCTTTCACGGTTGACCCGCAGAAGTTTCCCCACTTTCCCCAGATGCTGGAGGACTTGAAGAAGCAGGATTTCCGCATAGTCACCATCACCGACCTGCACATTGCCCATTTGCCGAACGCGGGCTATGCGCCGTATGACAGTGGGATGGCCGGTGATCACTTCGTAAAGAATCCTGACGGGTCAACCTATGTGGGACCGGTTTGGCCCGGTCCGTCGGTGTTCCCAGAATTCACACGGCAAAGCACAAGAGAATGGTGGGGAACACTCTATAAAGATTTCGTGTCGCAAGGCGTGGCCGGATTTTGGAACGATATGAACGAACCCGCAGTCTTCGTGCCGTCGAAGACCATGCCCGAAAACACTCCTCACCGTATCGATGAGCCCGGATTCAAGACGAGAGTGGCTTCGCACGTGGAGATCCATGACGTCTTCGGCATGGAAAATTGCCGGGCCACCTATGAGGGATTGTTAAAGCTTGCTCCCAACCAAAGGCCTTTTGTATTGACACGTGCCAGTTATGCTGGGGGGCAGCGCTTTGCTTCAACCTGGACGGGCGACAACAGCAGCACCTGGAACCATCTGCGGATGACAACGCCGATGTTGCTCAACCTCGGACTAAGTGGGTTCGCATTCAGCGGCGCCGACGTTGGCGGATTCGCTGGAACGCCGCAACCGGATTTGCTTACTCGGTGGATCCAACTGGCGACATTCCAGCCTATCGACCGCAATCACACGGAGAAAGGATCCGCCGACCAGGAGCCGTGGGTGCATGGGCCGGAGCAGGAGAACAATCGTCGGCGGTATATCGAGGAACGCTACCGGCTGTTGCCTTACCTCTACACCACGGCGGAGGAGATGTCGCGCACTGGCTTGCCCATTGTGCGTCCGCTGTTTCTGGAGTTTCCTAATGCGACTTCCGACAACCATCCTTTGGATATCGACGTGGGCAGCCAGTTTTTGTTTGGCCCCGACCTGATGGTTGCGCCTGCTCCTTACCCAGATAGTCTCAAGCCATATGAGGTTCAGCTTCCTCCGGGGGACTGGTACGACTACTGGACAGGGGCGAAAGTGGCGAGTGGGGAAAAGATCAGCGTTATCGCGGTAAAACCTAACCTGGATACGCTACCGGTCTATGTGCGCGAAGGCACGATTATCCCCGTGCAACCCCTTACCCAGAGCACCAACGAAGTCCCGCAGGGACCGCTGACCTTGCGGGTTTATCCGGGAAAGAACTGCAAGGGCTCTCTTTATCAGGACGACGGGAAGACACGAAATTACCTTAAAGGAGACTTCATGCGGATGCAGTTCGCCTGCGAAGCGGCAGGGAACTCAGTTAAGGTACACATCGGGGCACATGAAGGGACTTATAAACCGTGGTGGTTGCAGATTCAGGTCGAGGTATATGGATATGATTCAACTGCCACTTACAGCTTAGCGAACGCCGCACCTCAGGCTGCCATTGCCGATCCTGAGCACCACAGAGTCTTGCTCACGGTGGCCGACGACGGACAGGCGAAAGACATCTCGGTGACCGCGGCTCCTTAGCCTATTCCAATCCAAAGTCGGCGATTTTATCGTGTTGATCGAGCTTGATGAATAGATTTTGTGTCTGGCGCTCGAAGGTGACTCGATAACGATAGGTGCGCAGATTGTCTTCTGCTTTGCGTTCCAGCAATTCGACTTTTTGGGCCGGACCCATATCGTCGAAGAAGTCGCTGTAGTCCTTAATGTTCTCTACTGATAAGTTTCTTGCGGCGTCGCCGACCAAATCTTCCTGGTTAACCTGGCCTTTGGCGAGGCCGGAGACCAGGCCTCGAAAGCGCTGGGTCACCACCGGTTCCTTGTCTTCGATCGCCTTCGGCGGAGGAAGAGGTTGCAGATCGGCGATATAGGTCCCGGCTACGAGGTGGGTAATTTCTTCCGCGTGCGAGTGAGCAGAATCCAGATTGCTCAGGGTCACCACCGTTAGTTTGTCGTCAACGTAACGGCTGATGTGGGTGGTGAATCCCTGCCAGGCGCCGCCGTGCTCGATTATCTTGTGGCCGCGAATTTGATTCAGAAACCAGCCAAAGCCATAGTCATAGGTTTTTCCGTTGTTCAGCTTGACCGGGGTCCACATTTGGTTGAGGCTGGAACGCTTCAACAGCTGCTCGGTATAGAGTGCAGCGTCCCATTTCGCGAGATCAAGGACGGAGAAATACAGGCTGCCGTCGGCGGTCGTGTTGAGGCTGGGGGAGACGTATTCCTGGTTCTTGAGCTGTCCCTTCGCCAACCGGTAACCAGACGATCGATTGGGAATGATATCGGCTTCGCTCATGATGCGGGTGCTCGTCATTCCTAGTGGACGAAAGATGCGCTCCTGCATGAAGTCGCCGTAGAACTCGCCGGTGACCTTGTGAATCAGAACGCCGAGCACGACGTAGCCGGTATTGCTGTAGCTCCATTTGTCGCCGGGAGGGAAGTCGAGTGGAAAGGACTGGGCTTTCTTGAGTAGATCGTCTTCGGAATAATCCAGCCGGAAATTTATGTCGTGTTCGGAATAATTCTTGATGCCTGAGGTGTGGGTGAGCAGGCGGCGGATGGTAATGTCGTTCCACGTGGCGGGGGAATCGGGGAAATATCTGGTGATTTTGTCGTCGAGAGCGATCTTACCTTCCTCCACCAGCATCATGATCGCGGTGGCGGTGAATTCCTTACCCATCGATCCGGATTGAAAGATTGTTTCGGGCCGCACTGGGACATTCAACTCGACGTTGGCGAGGCCGTATCCCTGCGCGCGCATGATCTTTCCATCCCGCATGACGGCGACTGCAGCTCCCGGCATTTTGTATTGCTGCATGATCTGGTTCACGGCGCGATCAACTTCATCGCCACGCGAAAAGCCGGCAAGCAGGACAAGCAATAGCAGGAACTTGAGTGAGCGGAATGACATCGGCAACCTCATGGGAAGGATGATTGTCTTATTGCTCCCGAACCTTCACCACCATGGCGCTATACTGCGTGCCGGCCGGAACGACTGTCTGGTGCGGGGTTCCAGCAGGAATGTGAATTACATCGCCGACCGAGACCGCCTGGGATTCGCCACCTTTTACGCTCTCCCCACGGACTTCGCCGTCAGCTTCGTCATGGGGATTCACTACCGAACCGCCGGTGATGATGGTGGCGGTACCTTCGGTCACCATGATGACGTCGTCAAAGTGGTTGTGGACCTCGGCGCCGCCGCTGGTGGTACGCGACACCAGCCGGATCGAGTGGGTCTTGTAGTCTCCCAGCATGGCAGTGCTGCCGGTGGGAGTCTTCGCTTGCGGCACCATTGTTACAAGTCTTGCCTTTACGTCTTTGGCTGAAAAAACCTCCGATTTTCCGCCGGTCTGCGCGGCGAATGGAATTGAGAACACTACCAAAGCAACAACGAATGTGAGCTTCATGATTGTTTCTCCGTTTTGATTTGCTAACGCAAAGTTGTTACGGCAACCGGGTCCATGTCGGCGTAGTCCTGATTCTCTCCTCCCATGCCCCAGCAGAAACTGTAATCGCGGGTACCGACTCCGGCGTGAATCGACCAGCCAGGCGATACTACTGCCTGACGATCTTTGATTACCAAATGCCGCGTTTCTTCTGCCGGGCCCATGAAGTGCATGACGCGTGCCTCTGCTGCCAAATTGAAATAGAGGTAAATTTCAGAGCGGCGCATGTGCGTATGAGGCGGCATGGTATTCCAGGCACTGCCAGGATGCAGATGGGTAACGCCCATCACGAGCTGGCAACTGGTTGGTCCGCCGCCATAAATGTACTTACACACGGTCCGGTGATTGCAAGATTCGGCCGATCCCAGTTCAGTGGGGTTGGCTTGATCTTTTCGAACCAGTGCAATCGGATGGCTCGCGTGCGCCGGATAGCTGAGCAGATAGTAAATGGCGGGACTAGCTGGGTCCTTCGATTCGAAGCTCATTCCAGGGTTGCCGCGACCAATGTACAGGACGTCGAGATTTTCAACTGGGTATGCGAAATCTCCGATACGAATGACTCCGCTTCCGCCAATGTTCAACGCACCAAGCTCACGCCGTTCGGTGAAATATTCGGCGCGCAAGTCAGGATCAGTCGGAAGCACAATGGGAGTTGCCAATGGCGCGGCCATACCTACGACAGCGCGATCAAGATCGACGTAGTTCAGATGCAGGGCGCCCGGCTCGTATAGTTCTTCGATCAAAAAATCTTCGCGTAGCTCTACGGTGGTCATCCGGGGAAAGCGCACTGGGTCCGCCATCCGGTAGGTCTTCATGTTTTTCAGTCCTTCTTCGGCACCTGCCGCAGCAACCATCGAACCAATTCTTTTCCGGCAGCCAGGTTGTCATATTCCGGCGGGAGGTGTTTTCCGTCGGTGTACTCGTTGTAAAGCCAGGGATCGACCACCGCAAAGACTGTGCCTTTCCCAAATTTTGCAGCAGCCATCACGACTCCTGACAAGTCCTGTAGCAACGGTGTCGCCGGGCTTTTTAGCGACATAGTGCATGTGTCCTTCATGTAAAGAATGTGGCGGTTCTGGAAGGGCGGTCGATCTGCTGGGATTCGTCCATGCACGATATCATCACCGACCACATGATGGCTTAGCACCGGGTTGAAATGGATGCCGAACTGATTGGCCAACCGATTGAGGTGTTCGATGTCGGCGTTACCAGGATCATTTTCCATCATGACCAACACTCCGCCCCGTCTTACCCAATCGGCGACCTGGGCGGCATCTTGGTCCCGCATGTAATGCGGATTGGGATTTTTTACAGGGATATCAGGCGACACGATCACGTAAAACTGCGAATCCTTAAGATTCTCTACGGTGGGCGGGGTGTAGAGAGTGTCGGTCTTGACCCCGAAACCGTGCCAAATTGCGCCGAACAAGGAAAAACCACTGTCCGTGGAGTCCTGCCATTTGTAATGAAAATATTCCATCTTGCCAGCCGGATTCTTGCGCTGCTGGCTGTTGAACCAGGCGTCGAGCGTTACTTTCCGGGGATGCGGCTGAGCAAAAGCGGCTACGGATAGAGCCAAGAACGCAATGGTCCCCCGAACTTGCTGACTGAGAGGAATATCTACTGGCCTCCGATGTGCATTTTGAGTCGAGACATCATCGCGGAAGGAGACACTAGTACGCAAGTCGGGCGAGGCTGGCCCAAAGTGTCTGGATCGTTCGTTGCAAAAGCTGCCCTAGAAGGACATCCGATTGTGAGCTTACGTTTCACTGAATGGGGCGTCTATCCCTCGCCACCCGGCGCCGGAGAATTCCATGTCCCCTGCTGCGCACCCTTCTGCCTGGATGCCCATGAAACTCGATATCTTCCTGCAAAATCTCAAATACACCCTACGTACTCTGGGCCGCGACCGTGGCTTCACCTTGGTCGCAGTACTCATACTAGCTCTCGCCATCGGGGCCAACATCGGCGTGTTCAGCGTAGTCAACACACTGCTGCTGCGGCCGTTGCCTTTCCCGGAGTCGCACCAGTTGGTCTGGATCGCCCCACCGCCGACCAGTTGCGGGCTTTCCTGCGCCACTTACTCAGCTGATGCCTACGAAGCGTTCCGCGACCAAAGCCGCGCCTACCAAGGCGTGACCGGGTACATGGCTTTCAGCACTCCCGACAATCTGCGCCTCACCGGTCGCGGCGAGCCCCAGCCGGCTACCAGCATCGAAGTCATTGGAAACTTCTTTCAGGTTCTCAGCGTCCCGCCAGCATTGGGACGTCTGTTTACCCCCGATGAGGCTCGAGGTGGGCCACATCCGGTTGCCATGCTGGCCAATGCCTATTGGCGGCGTCAGTTCAACTCTGATCCCGCTATCGTCGGAAAGGCCGTCGAGCTGAACGGGACGCCAATCACCATTGTCGGCATCCTCCCGGAAAGCTTCGACTTCGGCGCGGTGTTTTCTCCGGGCGCGAAGGTCGATCTCTTCACCCCGCTCGATTTGAATTTGGAGCGTGATTGGGGGAACATCGTCACCCTCATCGGACGCCTCAAGCCGGGAGTGACCGTGGCCCAGGCGCTCGATGATGCCAACCGGGTCGCGCCCAATATGTATTTCAATGTGAAATATCCCGAGTCGCTGGGCCGCTACAAAGGCAATCTGATTCCGGTAACGCTGAAAGACTACGTTACGGGCAAACTGCGCCGCTCGCTGATCGCACTATGGTGTGCTGTGGGTGCGATTTTGCTCATCGCCTGCGTGAATCTCTCTAATCTGCTTTTGGCTCGTGCCGCCACGCGCGCCAAGGAGTTCGCCGTACGCGGAGCCTTGGGGGCAAGCCGCGGACGCATCGTGCGCCAGTTGCTGACCGAGAGCCTGGTCCTTTCCAGTGCGGGGGCGGCGCTCGGCCTGGGGCTGGCTATGGTACTTCTTTCGTGGCTCGCCCATCAGGGATCTCTGGCGCTGCCATTATTGAGCACCGTGCATATTGACCTCCAGGCGCTCGGCTGGACGGTTCTGGTTGCAGTCGTAACGGCGATGATCTTTGGCATCCTTCCAGGGCTGAGAATTGCCAGCGGCAATCTCCAGGCCGTGCTCAAGGACTCCAGTGCTGGCGCGGGTGTCGGGCGCAAACATGAGCGCGTTCGCGCCGTGCTGGTCGTCTCCGAAATTGCCTTGGCTTGTGTCCTGCTGGTAAGCGCCGGCCTGCTGTTACGCAGCTTTCTAAAAGTGCTTGACGTCGATCTCGGCTTTCAACCCGAGCATGCTGCGTCCATCAAAGTCGAGTATGACAACAGTGCGCAATCCGAAGAGGCTGCCCAGTTAAAACGCGGCGAGATCTTCCAACAGGTCATCGCGCGAGTGAGCGCGCTGCCGGGGGTTGAGGCCGCCGGCATCTCCGACTACCTCCCGCTGGGACCAAACCGCAGTTGGGACTCGCCTGTTCCGAAGGGAAAGATCTTTGCTCCAGGCGAGTTGCCGGAACCGCTGGTCTACGTGACCACACCGGGATTCATTCGCGCCATGGGAATCCGGATGCACGGGCGCGACTTTACCTGGGCCGACGGGCCGCGTAGCGAAAGAGTAGTGATGATTAATGCCTCCGCCGCCCGCCTCTACTGGCCGGGCGAAGATGCAGTTGGAAAAATCCTCATGCGAGATAAAGAGGAAGACCGGGTCGTCGGCGTGGTCGACGATGTCCACGAAGAAACCGTGGAGGGTGGGGCGGGCTCGCAAATCTACTATCCGGCGATGCAGCAGGGGCCAACCAGCGCGCAATTGGTGGTGCGTACACGCCTGCTACCCTCCGCGCTGGCCGCCAGCGTCCTGCGCGCACTGCGCGAGCTGAATCCGAATCAGCCCGCCGCCGAATTCCGACCAGTTCAGACCATTGTCGACCGCGCGGTTTCTCCCCGTCGATTCTTCATTCTGCTTGTGGCCGGATTCGCCGGCCTTGGGCTCTTGCTGGCGGCGCTTGGCATTTACGGTGTCATCTCCTATTCGGTTACCCAACGGACGCAGGAGATTGGTATCCGCATGGCATTGGGCGCAACCACCGGCACAGTTCAACGAGGCGTTCTGGGTAAAACCCTCGTGCTGACGCTGATTGGAATTGCAACCGGAAGCATTGCATCGCTGGTGGTGGCGAGGGCCATCTCGACGCTACTCTTCGGCACCACTCCCACTGATCCGATCACATTCGCCGCTGTGATGGTCACGCTGGCAACCGTAGCGCTCTTTGCCGGTTATCTTCCGGCGCGAAAAGCGTCGCGTATCGATCCCATGGTGGCGCTGCGTAATAACTGAGACATTTGTTTTTCGGCACAGAGAACACTGAGGCCTGAGAACCGTCCCACTCTGTTCTTAGACATTGGTCGGGACCCGGAATCCAAGCAAGTGATTGCAAATCGATCAATCGTCATGGACGGAGGTCTCGAAGGTCTCGAGAAATTCACTCGACAAACCGCGAAGCGTTGCAGTTTTTGGCCCGAGAGGCATTATTATGACGTTCCTGGTAACGTGGTGCGAATGCCGACCTTTCTGGGCGGAATCGTGATCGCGGCCCTGTAGGTATCTACTTTGGTTTGCCTTGCGGGTAGCCAGAATACGGTTTCGTCTCACCGAGATCAGCCGAATCCCGCGGTTGGAGACAGTCCAGAAACTGTTCCTCCGTTGGCACATCTTTCTCCCAAGCTGCGACGACAAGCCATTGCCAAAGCGATGAGGAAAGTTGGCGATTGGGAACTGAAACGGGCCCGGGAAAATTTCGATCAAGATTGGACGTTTGCGGCACTCTATGCAGGATTTATGGCGGCTTCTGCAACACTGCCTTACGCACACTACGAAGCAGCGATGCTAGACGCCGGCAACAAATTCGATTGGAAGCTCGGGCCGCGCCTGGTCCATGCCGACGATCAAGCCACCGGCCAGACCTATTTGGCGCTTTATCAGCGCCGTCGCGACCCAAAAATGTTTGGGTCTTTGCGAACACAATTCGATGGACTGTTAAAGATGCCAGACAATCCTGAGAAGCCAGTCTGGTGGTGGTGTGATGCTTTGTTCATGGCGCCGAGGGTTTGGGCGGGACTGTCTCAGGAGACGCGTGAAAAGTCTTACCTCGAATACATGGATCGCCAGTGGTGGATCACCTCCAACCTTCTTTACGATCCGCAGGAACATCTTTATTCGCGTGACGCCAGTTTTCTCGACAAGCATGAGGCCAACGGCAAGAAGATTTTCTGGTCTCGCGGCAATGGCTGGGTAATGGCCGGACTGGCGCGCGTGCTGGAAGTCATGCCGGAGGATTATCCCAACCGTGCGAAATATGTAGAGCAGTTCCGGCAGATGGCATCACGCGTGGCTGAATTGCAGGGAGCAGATGGGTTGTGGCGTCCGGGATTGCTCAACGCGGCTGGCTATTCGCTTCCCGAGGTCTCCGGATCGGCTTTCTTCATTTATGCCATGGCGTGGGGCGTAAACCATCGCATCTTGGAACGAGACAAGTATTTGCCGGTTATTGAACGCGGATGGTCTGGGGCCTTGTCCCACGTCTATAGCGATGGACGCTTGGGATGCATTCAGCCAATGGGCGCGGCTCCGGGGGATTTCAAGCCGACATCGAGTTACGTGTATGGCGTAGGGGCATTCTTGCTTGCGGGCTCGGAATTGCATCGTCTGGCTGATAGATGAGTGGCGAGTTCACTCCTCTTGTCATCCTCAAGCAGCGCATTCTGCACGAAGGACGCTGCTGGAGTACGTTTTGCGGGAGGAAGTCCTTCGCTTCGCGAAGAATGATAAACCTACAAGACAGATTCGGGACAAACGTATTTACGCGGCCTTGGCCTCGCGCTTTTCGTCAATTTCATTGCGAAAGCCGTCGCGCCAGGATTTCCAAAACGGCGTCCAGCCCAACTCCATTTTCGCTTTTTGATTGGAGGCTCCGCGAGTGGTGGTCATCATGATGACGCCGGCTTCTCCAATGAGAAATCGCGCCAACCACACGGGGACATGGTGCGGCGGTTGTGAGCCTGTGAGCCTCGCCAGCTCCGGAAGCCAACTTGCGACGGTGGCGGGTTCCTCGTCCACGACGTTGTAAACTCCTGGCGCTCCGCCCTCAGCAGCCGCGACGGTGGCATGGGCAGCGTCATCGATGTGCAGGAACGACCATATGGCGCCACCATCTCCCACAACCGGCATGCGCCGCTTGCGAATCTGGTCCAGCATCCCGCCGCTCGTGGTTCCGGGGCCATAAAAAGAACCGTAACGAAGAATAATTCCCTCCAGACCGGATTCTGAGGTGGCAGACTCTAAATGCCGGATTGCCGTGAGAGTGTTGCGCATAGGCTGTGGCGGATTGGGATCCAGCGGGTCAGTCTCTCTCTTTACTGGACCCCCTGTGCGAGCATAGGGCCAGCCCGCATAACTCTGGGCGATAAACCGGCGAACGCCACTGGCCTTGGCGGCTGCGAGCAGATTGTCATTGCCCTCAGTTCGCAGGCGGTTGGTGGTGGCAAAAACCTGGTCGAACTTGCGCGGGTTAAAATCCGGGGATAGCGCCGTCATCTGGTTGATGATGACCTCCGGTCGAAAGCGGGCCACGGCCTGCTGGACCGCATCGGCATCGAGTCCGTTCGCAACGATCGGTTCGGCGCCCATCGATTTCACCCAGTCCGCTTTTCCCGGGGAGTGGACCATTCCGGCCACTTGGTGGCCTTTGATCACAAGAGCGGGAACCAGACGTTTTCCCACTGCTCCGCTGGCGCCAGCCAGGAAAATTCGCATATGACCTCCTACATCTTAAAGAATCCTAGGACGGTGAAAGACCAGACACAATCCGGGAAAACCTCTTGGGGACGAACTTCTCGGCCCTAGACCAGTTTGGCGAGGGTCAGTAAAGCGGGCGAATGGACGATTATTCAATTGAGGAACTGGTGTAATAGCAATTATCATTTTGGGCGATGGACATTTCTGGCCGCGAAGTCACCCCTTCTCTCCCAAAACCCCGCTCCTCGGCCCCATTGATTAGCCGGCGTGAACTGATTCGATCAGCGCTGTTTGCCAGCGCGGTCTCGGCGCTGGGTCCGGCGTTTTCGATGGCGCAGGCTGTTCATTCAGATATAACCCCGGCGGCACGTGGAGAGGATGGGGCAAAGTTCCTGACTGATCCGAATTGGAAAGCGGCATTCCTCAACCCACAGCAGGACGAGACCCTGATCGTCTTAAGCGATGTGATCATTCCCGCCACAGATACACCTGGCGCGAAAGAAGCTCTGGTAAACCGTTTTCTCGATCTGATGATTTCGGCGCAACCGGCTGAGTTCCAAAAGCAGTTTGTGGACGCTTTGAGCTTCATCGACAGCGAAAGCCAGCAACAATTCGGAGATGAGTTCCGCAAACTGACGGCTGAAGATCAGGTGGCCTTGTTGAGCGTTTGGGCCTATCCAAAGGATGCAAGCCAATGGATGGCGCAAGAGGAGAAGCCTGACCCCGGACACCAGCACTTTGGGCTCCTCAAAGCGCTGATTGCCGCGGCCTACTACGGATCTGAAATCGGCCAGAAAGAACTTGGCTGGGACGGCAACTTTGCCCATGGCGTCTACGAAGGCTGCGAACACCCCACGACTACCCACACATAGGACATTCATGGCACAAGACGTTCTGCAAGAGACATACGACGCCATTGTCGTCGGTTCGGGTGCGACCGGCGGCTGGGCGGCCAAGCGGCTCTCCGAAGCGGGCTTGAAGGTGGCTCTATTGGAGGCGGGGCGGGCGGTGACTCCGCGCGAGTTTACCGAACACACTCCCTCCTTCAAATTGAAATATCGCAACCACTCGCCGGAAGTATTACGGACGCGCCCAATCCAAAAGCAGTGTTACGCGTGCATGGAATACAACTACGAATGGTTCGTGAATGATTTGGAGAATCCGTATAGCACTCCTCCGGACAAGCCATTCACATGGCAGAGGCTGCGCATTCTGGGTGGCCGGTCACTGGTTTGGGGACGGCAAAGCTACCGCCTAAGTGATACAGACTTCAAGGCCTTCAGCCGCGACGGCTATGACACGGATTGGCCGATCTCCTATGCCGACCTTGCGCCCTTCTACGACATCGTTGAGCGCTATGTCGGAATCACCGGGGCGGCCGAGGAGAATAACATGCTGCCTGACGGCCAGTTCCTGCCACCCATGAAAATGAGCTGTGGCGAAGTGCGGCTGCGGGAGAGCGTAAAGAAGAAATTCGGACGCACGCTGACCATAGGCCGGGCGGCGGTGCTTACCCAAACGCACAACGGCCGCGCGGCATGCCATTATTGCGGTCCGTGTGAGCGTGGGTGCCGCACCTTCTCCTATTTCAGCAGCCCGTTTACAACGGTGAAAGACGCCCTCAAGACTCGCAATTGCACTCTGATTACCGACGCCGTTGTGAGCCATGTCGATATGGAGATGGCCAGCAATAAAGCCCGGGGCGTGACTTTCGTCGATCGCACGACCAAGGAAACCAAGCAGATTCGCGGCAAGGCTGTGATCTTGTGCGCGCAGGCCCTGGAATCGACCCGCATCCTGTTGAATTCTTCCACGCGTGACTATTCCAAAGGTCTGGCAAATTCCAGCGGGATGCTGGGCCACTATCTGATGGACCACGTGGTCGGTGGAGGGGCAAGCGGGACATTCGCCGATTTCGGGGATATTCGTCCCTCGGCGAACGAGCCGGACCGTCCGAACGGGGTCTACCTGGTGCGTTTCCGCAACACGCCGACCAGCGGAAAGCACCCGCATTTTATCCGTGGGTATGGATTTCAGGGCGGATCGGACCCGCAGTTCAGCATGGACGCTCCGGGCATTGGCGCGGAATACAAGAAGGCGGTAAAGCTGGGGAGCTACTCAGTCTCGCTGGGTGCCTTCGGCGAGTCCCTGGCAAACTTCGATAATTTCTGTGAGATCGACGCCAATCTGAAAGATGCGTGGGGCATTCCAGCGCTGCGTATCAGCATGACCCACGGCAAGAATGAAGCCGCCCTCATGCGTGACGCCGGAGTCACCGCGGCCGAGATGCTCGACGCCGCAGGCGCCAAGAACATTCGCGTCACCACGGGAACCGAGATGCCGGGTATGGCGATCCACGAGGTGGGGACCGCGCGGATGGGGAACGATCCCAAGAAGTCGGTGCTGAACGCCTATTGCCAGTCACACGATGTGAGCAACCTGCTGGTGACAGACGGTTCGTGTTTCGTTTCGTCGGCCTGCCAAAACCCAACTCTTACCATGATGGCCCTTACCGTGCGGGCATGCGATCATTTAGTGGAGCGCTTCAAACGCAACCAAGTTTAAGTCCAGGAAAAATATGAAGACTCGAAACATTTATTGGGGAATTGCCGCGATATTGATGCTGGGATTGCTTGTGCCGAAAACATTCGGCTGGCAAGGCTCGGACCTCGATGCCAGTGTTGCTCGGGGCAAGACCATTTACAACTCGCAATGCGTAACCTGCCACCGGGAAAAGGGCGAGGGCATTAAAGATGTTTACCCGCCATTGGCCAAATCCGACTACCTGATGGCAAATAAGACGCGATCGATTGGAATCGTAGTCAATGGGCTCACCGGCCAAATTACGGTCAATGGCGCGCAATACGACGGCGAAATGCTGAGCGTCGATTTGCCTGACGAACAGGTGAGCGATGTGCTCAATTACGTTCGCAACTCCTGGGGCAACAAGGGCGACGCTATTAAACCCGAAGAGGTAACACCACAAAAAAAGGCGAAGTAAGACGTGTCATAGTGCCGAGTCTTCGCTCGATGTTGTCCGCTTTCGGACACGGCGTTTCTACCGGCGAACGCACAAATCTTCCCTCGTTCTTTCTTACCTGCACTTTCCGCTTTGATCTCTACCACTTGGCTTCCGCCACCGGATGGCGGCGTGATTGCTGCCGCTGAGCCAGCAGTGATGGGCAACACGCGCGGTTCCTAAGTCATAACAATACAGCGGAAAATTGTGATTCTGCTCTGAACCGCTCCAGGTGTTCCGGCGTGTTCATTTTGAGGTGAAACTTGATGAGTTCCTTACCAGCGACCGCGCAGAGCTTTCCTACCCGCGTCGTTTCGTTGATCGAATCGTTCTGGCGCGATACGCGCTTCACCTTTCGCAGCCTTCGCAACCGGCCGGGATTCACCTTTATCGTGGTGCTTTCCCTGGCCCTGGGCATCGGAGCGAATACTTCCATTTTCAGCGTTGTGGATGCGGTCCTGCTGCGGCCTTTGCCCATCCCTAATCCGCATGACTTGGTCGTGGTGGATGTGGCAGCGTCTCGCCAGTTGCCCTTCGGGGGCACTTCCTATCTGGACTACATGGACTTCCGCAGCCGGAGCAAGTCATTTGAAAAACTTGCCATTGCACAGATCATATCGGCGGGAATGAGTACCGGCCAAGGGGAACCGCAGGTGGTCTGGGGAATGCTGGTTTCCGCGAGCTTCTTGTCGACGATGCAGGTGGCGCCCGCGGTCGGGCGCGATTTCCGTCCCGATGAAGATGAGGTGCAGGGTAGGTCTCCGGTGGCGGTCATCAGCTACGCGCTCTGGGGAAGGTCGTTCGGGAGTGATCCGGGTGTTGTCGGGCGTCAAGTGAAGCTCAACGGGCACGTTTTCACCATCGTCGGAGTCGCCCCGAAGTCGTTCACCGGCCCCGACCTCTTTTTTCGTCCTGACATCTATGTGCCGAACATGATGACAGCGGCATTGACCCAGGACGGCACCGACATGCTTACCCACCGCAGTTATCGCGGGTTCAACATGATGGGGCGCCTGAGAGCCGGAGTGACGGTCAAGCAGGCCCAAGCCGAGTTGGATACCATCATGCGTGATCTGGAGCGGGCCTATCCAGACACCAACAAAGACGCCACTGCCTACGTGCGCAAAGAAATGGACCGCCGGCTGATCGGAAACGGAGTCTTGCTCCCATCGATTCTGATGGCTCTGGTTCTTCTGGTTCTCCTCATCGCGTGCGCAAACGTCGCCAGCTTGCTTATGGCGCGTGCCACGTCGCGAATGAGAGAGATTTCCACCCAACTTGCGATCGGTGCGACCCGGGCGGCACTAGTGCGGCAACTTCTGACCGAGAGCGCGGTGCTGGCTTTTCTCGGCGGGGTTTCAGGAATCGTACTTGGATTCGGATGCATTCAGGGATTCATGGCCCTTTTGCCCTACACGCCTTCGCCGTCGGGCCCTGCATTTCACCTGGACGTTCGAGTCCTGGGTTTCGCTCTCCTGGCGTCCACCGCTGCAGTGTTTCTTTGTGGACTGGCTCCAGCGTTTCTTACGATCCGGGAGGCGATGGCGTCGGTAACGACCAATGTCAGGGCGGGAGTTTCAGACAGCCGCACTTTCGGCATGCTGGCGCGGCGCATTCTGATTGCAGGGCAAATCGCGTTATCGACGATCCTGCTGATTGGCGGCGGACTGTTTCTGAAGGCGTTCGTCAAAGCGCAGGAGATCGATCTCGGATTCAATCCCAGCCACGTGCTGCTGGTGTCGATCGACCCTAGCCTCCGCGGATATTCGGCGGAGAAGGCGGTGCTCTTCAATCAGCAACTGCTGCGGCAGACCGCCGGTTTGCCGGGAGTCAAGTCGGCAAGCATCGCCAGCAGCGTGCCCTTCCTCTCCGGCGCTTCATGGGACATTTCCATTGACGGATACACAACCGCTAGTGGGGAACGCTTCGTCGATACCGCAACCAACCAGGTTGCTCCGGGTTATTTCGCGGCCATGCAGATACCTCTGCTTCGCGGCAGGGAGTTCACGGAACACGACAATGCGAGTGCTCCCCTCACCGTGATTGTCAATGAAACCCTGGCACGGCGGTACATTGTCGGCAATGGCGATCTGGATAAGGCCATTGGCCACAATATTCAGCTTCGTGATCATGACCGGATCACGATCGTAGGTGTGGTAAAAGATTCGAACTTTGGAAATATTGGCGGGCCGGCGATGCCGGTGTTTTACATGTCGTACGCGCGCATGGGCCGGCCTAGCGGCACATTGCATCTGCGAACAGATGGCGATGCGACGACGATCGTCCCTCTCGTTCGTGATCAACTGCGGACACTGGATCCAGATGTGGCTCCGCTGGCGGTGCAGTCTTTCGCCAGCGTGGTTTCCAGCCAGGGACTTTTCATCCCGCGAATCTCAGCCATTCTCGGCGGAGCATTCGGCGTGGTGGCCTTGTCGTTGGCGGTGATTGGACTCTACGGTGTGGTCTCGTTCCTGGTAGGCCGCCGGACGCAGGAGATTGGGGTCCGCATTGCGCTGGGCGCGCAGAAGAGGGCGATTCTGCAGATGATTCTTTCCAATGGGATCGTACTGGCGGCTGCCGGGCTAATCATCGGCACCGTCGGTGCATTTCTGCTGACGCCTTTAATGGGCAGTTTGTTGATTGGGGTTAGTCCGCGTGATCCTGTGGTGTTCACGGCCATTGCAGTAACGCTCGTGGCGGCGACGCTGGGTGCTAGCTGGATTCCGGCCCAGCGGGCCACGAGGGTCGATCCCATCGAGGCTCTGCGGTATGAGTGATTTGGGTTTTTGCGCTGGCGCTGCGCCACCCAAACGCTTGTGCCGACAGCGTTCGAGATGATCTGCCTCTCCGTGCGATACTCGATTCATGGTCGTTGCGGCAGATCCCAAAGCAGTCAAAGTTAACCTGAGTACCGGTGCGGGCGTCGATATTGAATGGAAGGACGGCCACGTTTCGCATTATCCATTTGTGTTTTTGCGAGATGCATGTCCGTGCGCGCTTTGTGACGATGAGCGCGCTAAGTCTGGACGCCAGCCGGGACAGAAACCGCAAGGCAAGCCTGGAGAGCTTCCCATGTTCAAGGCGGCTGCAAAGCCGACATCTGCCGAAGGCGTTGGCAAGTATGCGATTAAATTTCACTGGAATGACGGCCACGATCTGGGAATTTATTCCTGGCAGTTTTTGCGCGATGTTTGTCCATGTGAGGAGTGCAAAGCGGTAAAGACAGTCCAAAACGAATAGAGTTATTGGCACTGCCGGACGAAAATCCCCGCCCAAGCGGAACTTGGACGGGGCACACTCGAGTTTTTTCTTTCTATCTGTCGTTTGCGGACTGGATTCTTTGAATCCCTGTAAAATCTTTAGGTAGTGAATCCCGGAGCCGCCCCCGTAGTGTCTTTCCTTGATCAACTGAATCCGCAACAGCGCGAGGCTGTCGAAACTGTACTGGGACCTGTCTTGATTCTGGCGGGTGCGGGAAGCGGAAAGACGCGTGTCATCACCTACCGAATTGCCCATCTGATCGAGCATCTGGGAGCAATGCCGGAGTCCATTCTCGCCGTTACCTTCACCAACAAGGCCGCTGCTGAAATGGTGGGGCGCGTCGACAAGATCGTCGGCGGACTTTCTATCGCCAAGCCGGTCATTTCTACCTTCCATTCGTTTTGCGTGCGTCTGTTGCGCCGGGATGTTGAGGCGCTGCGCATCCCTTCGACTACGCTTGGGGCTCCGCCAATTGGGCTTACCAAGAATTTCGTTATCTATGATGAGTCGGACCAGCAGTCACTGGTGAAGTCGATCATGCGCCGGCTGGGAATTGATGACAAGCAAACCACTCCCCGAGCCGTGCTTTCCCATATTTCCTGGGCGAAGAATCACATGCTAGATCCGCAGGAAATTTATCTGCAATCGAACGACCCGACGACCGAGAAGGTCTCACATATCTACGCGGAGTATCGCAAAGAATTGCTCAAAGCGAACGCCATGGACTTCGACGACCTGCTGCTCGAAGCAGTGCGACTGCTAAAAGCGGCGCCTGAAGTCCGTGATTATTACAGCCGCCGGTTTCACCACGTGTTGGTGGATGAATATCAGGACACGAACCGTCCGCAGTATGAATTGATGCGACTGCTGGCAGGAGAGCGGCACAACGTTTGCGCGGTCGGCGATGAGGACCAGTCGATCTATTCGTGGCGCGGGGCGGACATCCGCAACATTCTTGAATTTGAAAAGGATTTTCCTGAAGCCAAGATCGTCCGCCTGGAACAGAACTACCGCTCTACGCAAAATATTTTGCAGGCGGCGTCGGCGGTGGTTGCGAATAACGTCCGCCGCAAGGGAAAGAATCTTTGGACGTCGCGCCAGGGCGGGGCCAAGATCGGTTACTACGAGGCCCCGGATGGCGAGAACGAAGCGCTGTTTGTCGCTGACTGGATTGCGCGCTATTTGCGCGAAGGGACGGACGGCAAAGAAAAGCCGAGAGCCGCAGTGCTTTACCGCACCAATTCCCAGTCTCGGCTATTTGAAGAAGCCATGCGGCGTTACCAGCTGAAATATCACGTAGTTGGTGGTTTTTCATTTTATGACCGCGCCGAAATCAAAGACCTGATTTCATATTTGAAGGTGGTTCAGAATCCGGATGATTCCATCTCACTCATGCGGGTGATCAACACTCCGGTCCGCGGGATTGGGAAGACCACTATCGAAGTTCTGGAACGCCTGGCGCTGGAGACGGGCCTTTCCCTCTGGGGATCCGTTGGTGAGGCCATTCAACGTCAGTTGCTGCCGGCGCGCGCATGTGCCGCGCTGAAGAGTTTTCAGGATTTGATTGAAGATGCCCGCGCCATGCTGGGGGGAACGTATGCTCAACGCCTGGCGGAGACGGCGACGACGGACGAGGGAGCCGTCGCTCCCGCAGCAGTGGAGTTGAACGACCAGATTTCGTTCGATCCAACGATTTTCGATTTCGGCGCGATGGAACCAGAAGAGGAATCGCCCGCGACGGAAGTGGAGAAGATCGAAGGTTTCCCTGAACCCGGATCGGCGGGGACTGCCGACATTCTGAAATTCCTCATCGACCGCACCGGCTACATCAAGTTGCTCGAAGAAGAGGACACACCAGAGGCTTTCTCCCGTGTGGAAAACCTGCACGAACTGGTCAACGCCGCCATGGATTCGCGCGATCGGGGCGAAACCCTCGACCAGTTCCTCGATCATGCAGCGCTGGTGAGCGACGCTGACGCCTACGATGAACAGGCGCAGATCACGTTGATGACGCTGCACGCCGCCAAAGGGCTGGAATTCCCGCTGGTGTTTCTTTGCGGCCTGGAAGAAGGGCTGTTTCCGCATTCTCGAACATTCAACCATCCCGATGATATCGAGGAAGAACGGCGGCTTTGCTATGTCGGAATGACCCGGGCAATGGATACGCTGGTTCTTTCGCGCGCAACTTACCGTAGGCGTTACGGCACGGACCTTCCTGAGGCGAGCATTCCTTCACGGTTTCTGGAGGAAGTTCCGGCTGTCCTCATCGAAGAAGTGGGCGGACGAAGCGGGCGGACTAGTCGCCAGCCACGGCCGCAGGAATATGACTCCGGAGATACCCACTATTCATATGAGGACGAGGATCAAAGCGTAAGTTGGCGTCAGCCGAGCGTCCAGGCGAAACCAAAAAGCGCACCGTCAGCTCCAAAATACAATTCCATCGAGAACATTGCTGAATTTTTCGCCTCTCGTGGCAAGCGATTCACCCTCCCCAAAGTCCCGGTGGAAGCGCCCACCGGGCGCCGCGGATTCCGCCCGGGGCAGAAGGTACGGCATCCAAAATACGGTGAAGGCACGGTCTACCAGCGCGAAGGTGAAGGCGAAGAAACCAAACTTACGGTACAATTCCCACGCTTCGGCTTGAAAAAGCTGGTTGAAAAATACGCCCAGTTAGAGGCGGTTTAGCACAAAACTGTTAGCATTGACCTGACTTCTAGGAGAGAACTACAGCACTCATGGCAAATACTAAGAGCTTAAGTAAAGAAGAGCGCAAGAAATTGAAACGCGCGTCACGCAAGAAGAAGACCACCGAGACGCCACTGAAGAAACGGGATTACGCCCGTGGGTCGGCGAAGCGCAAAGTGAAGAAACTAGTGCGCGGCCAGGCGAAACGGTAGCCGGCACTGAACCAGTCGCGGCGCGGGAATACCTTCCCGCGCCGCCACTTTTATGATGGTCTGAAACCTGATGAGGAGTTGGTTGGTAGCCCGCGCCCGCTGATCCCGGAAAACAATGCCAAGCACTGGAAACCAAGCCACGCCAGGCGGTCGAACCCAAAATCAGCTTTTCTGCTGCAAGTCTATCGACAAGCTGATCACTGATTCCGAGAGCCCCGAACGCAGTCTGAAAAAAACCCTGGGACCGGTTTCTCTCACCGCGCTCGGCATTGGAGCGGTGATCGGGTCGGGCATATTTACGGTAATCGGCACGGCCATCGCCGGTCAGAAGTTTGACACCTCTTCCATCCTGAACGCTCCGCTGCTGGACTACCTGATCCGGCATACCGCAACGCATGGGCGCCCGGGGGCGGGACCGGCGCTTGCGTTGTCGCTGGTCCTGGTTGCAGTGGTATGTGCCTTCACTGCACTCTGCTATGCCGAACTGGCATCGATGATTCCGATTGCAGGCAGCGCCTATACCTACACTTACGCGACCATGGGTGAACTGATCGCGTGGATCATTGGCTGGGACCTCATTCTCGAGTATGCTGTGAGCAACATGGCGGTGAGTGTAGGGTTCGCCGCCCACCTCGTAGACCTGCTTGACTGGTTCAATTGGCATCCCGCGGTGCGGTGGATTTCGCCTGCTTACCTTCCCAGTGGCCTGGCCGACCTGAAGGGCAACATGTTGTACGCGCCGGGATTCCACTTCGGCTTCAATTTCCCCGCGTTTCTGATTGTGATGTTGTTGACGGTGGTGTTGGTACGTGGCATTCGAGAATCAGCCAGCGCCAATAACACCATGGTTATTTTGAAGATCGCCGCGATTCTTGCCTTTGTGATCGCGGGCGCTCATTTCATCCATCCCAGCAATTGGCACCCGTTTGCACCGCAGGGCTGGTCGGGCATTCTCACCGGCGGATCGATCATTTTCTTCACCTATATCGGGTTCGATTCGGTTTCCACGGCCGCCGAAGAAGCCCGCAACCCGCAAAGAGATTTGCCAATTGGCATCATCGCCACCCTGGTTGTGTGCACGGTGCTTTACGTTGCGGTTGCGATCACGCTGACTGGCTTGGTGCCTTGGCAAACCCTGCTAGACGACGCCGCTCCAGTGGTTAACAGCCTGAAGAGGCTAACCCTCGCAACTGGATCTCCGATGCTGCACTGGGTAAGGCTTGGCGTGTTGTTTGGCGCCATGATGGGAATGATCTCTTCTCTGCTTGTGTTTCAGCTTGGTCAAGCCCGGGTGTGGTTCGCCATGTCTCGCGATGGGTTGCTGCCACGCCTCTTTGGAAGAGTGCACCCCAAGTTCCGCACGCCGTCGACGGCAACCTGGATTGCCGGATTTGTAGTTGGTATACCTGCCGGGATTCTGGATATTGGCACACTTGCCGACCTCTCGAATATAGGAACCCTATTTGCCTTCGTGCTCGTGTCGGTGGGCGTTATCATCTTGCGCTCCCGTGACCCGAACAGACGGCGCGGATTCCGTGCTCCTGGTGGCATTGCGGCCCCTATTTTGAGCGTATTGTTTTGCTTCCTCCTCATGGCGGGTCTGCCGATTCTCACCTGGTTGCGGTTCTTTGGCTGGCTGGCGATTGGACTGGGAATTTACTTTATGTATAGCCGCCATCGCAGCGAGTTCGCCCCGGCCCAGAAATAACATGATCGCAACTCCATTTCTCCTCACGACATCGGGCCTGCCACAGCGGTAGACTGCACTAAGCCCTAATGTACTTTCCTGGTGAATTGCGATCTACGACCTTTATCCGGGGGTTGCCCAAGGCAGAGCTGCATCTCCATCTTGAAGGCACGGTGGATCCAGTCACTCTGCTTGAACTTCGGCAGCGCCATCGCAAAAGTGGAAGCCTGGAAGAGATCGAGCAACTCTACCGCTACCAGGACTTCACTGGATTTCTCATGGCATTCAAAGCCGTTACCGAAGACCTGCGGACTGCTGAGGATTATGAACTCATCACCTACCGGTTAATGGAAAAGTTGAAGGCCGAAAATATCCTTCACGCCGAGGTTTATGTCTCAGTTGGCGTCTGCCTCTGGCGTGAACAGGATTTCCCCGCCATCTTTCAGGGCTTACAAAGGGGGCGAGAACTCGGGGAGCGCGACTTTGGGGTTTCGCTGCTATGGATTTTCGACGCTGTCCGCCAGTTTGGAGAGCCAGCAGCCCGCGAGGTGGCGCAGCTGGCGGTACGCTTCAAGGGCCCGAGCGTAGTGGGATTCGGCATCGGAGGAGATGAGCGCAAGGCCGGACCGGAATTGTTTCGCGATGTTTACGCTTACGCGGCGGAGAATGGCTTGAGGCTTACCATTCACGCCGGGGAGACGGTTGGTCCGGAATCGATTTGGGGGGGGCTTAATCTGCGGGCTGAGCGCATCGGGCATGCGCTCAGCGCCTGGCAAGATACCGAGCTTGTGGAAGAATTGGCGACCCGCCAGATTCCGGTGGAGATCTGTATTACGAGCAATCTGCGGACGGGTTGTTTGCCGGCGCTCAACGACCACCCGGTGCGGAATTACTTCAACCAGGGGATCATGATCACCCTGAACACTGACGATCCCGCTATGTTTCGTACCTCCCTGTCGCACGAATACTACATCGCGCAACAGAGTTTCGGATTCAACGACGAACACCTGCGGGAAGTAGCGCGAAATTCGTTTGAAGCGTCGTTCCTTCCGGCAGAAAAGAAGTTGCAATTCCTGAATTTGTTTGACGCCGCCGTGGTACGCCCTTAGGCTGGCGTGTTGCTATGGGCCGTTCTGGAGCTGGAATGAAGCTAGCGGCGTTGGTCCTCGCGCTTACGGCGGTTCTTTGGGGAAAATCAAAACCTATTGAAAAGAATTTTGTGTTCACGAATGTCAACATCATCGACGTTCGGGATGGCTCCATTCAACCCCACCTTACCGTAGTCATAAAGAACGGCCGCATCACCGGGATCGCACCCATCGGACTCATCGAGGAAAGCAGAAATACCACGGTAGTCAACGCCAACGGGAAGTACTTGATCCCCGGCCTTTGGGATATGCACGTTCACAGCGCATTCAGTGATCCAGTCTGGGACGAAAAGCTGTTGTATCCGCTCTACATCGCAAATGGCATCACCGGGATCCGCGACATGGGGGGAGTTCACGATGTGCTGGAGCAGCGAAGACAACATATTGAGCATGGAGATGTGCTAGGGCCGCACATCGTGATGGGTGGGCCGTTTCTGGTAGGAGGAAAGTCTGACAGCCAGTCAATCGCGGTAAATACTCCGGATGAGGCGCGTAGCGCCGTGGATTCCCTGAAAAAACGACACGTGGATTTCATCAAAATTCTCTCCAACATTCCGCGCGATTCCTATTTCGCCATCGCCGAGGAGTCGAAAAAAGATCATCTGACATTCGTGGGGCACGTTCCCTTCTCGGTGAGTATGGGCGAAGCCTCTAACGCGGGGCAGAAAAGCATTGAGCATCTGACCGGTTTCTCACTTGCGGCTTCGTCGCAGGAAGGCAACCTTCGAGAACAGATCCTTAAATCAACCGCTACCCACGATCGGGCTGGATATTTTGCGGCCAGCCAAAAAGCATCGGAAACTTACGACCCGGCAAAAGCTGCGAACTTGGTTTCACTTTTGGCAAAGAATAAGACGTGGCAGGTTCCGACGCTGGTGTGGACGCGAACCCAGGCGAACATCGCTGAGAATCCGCCCGATGCAGATTCTCCTTTGAAATATGTGCCGGCTTCAATCCGCCAGCAGTGGGACCCAAGGGTTGTGGCCGGGAATACTTCTGCCGAGCAACTAGCGGAGTACAAGCGCGATGCGGACCACGCTCCAGCAATCGTAAAGCAAATGCAGCAAGCGGGAGTTTATTTTCTGGCGGGGAGCGACGGGCCCGATCCCATGGTCATTCCTGGCTTTAGTCTGCATCGTGAATTAGAGCTGCTGGTGGAAAGCGGGTTCAGCCCCCTTCAAGCTTTGCAGGCCGCTACCTTAAACCCCGCGCTCTTCCTCGGAGTAGAAAAGTACGGGGTCGTCGAGAGGGGCCATGTCGCCGACCTGGTGTTGCTGGATGAGAATCCATTGGTCGACATTCATAACACCCGAAAGATTGCAGGCGTCATGGTGGAAGGTAAATACCATTCGCGGGAAGATTTGGATCGCGTACTGGCGGGCATCGCCGAGCAAAGCACTAGCCGCTAAGGACACGGTTTCACGAGGAAAGTCTAAGTCTTCAAGATTTCCTTCCTGAACCTTCGTGTGCTTCGTGGCTCCATTTAGAATCTTCCGAGGCGAATCTCAGGAGGACTCTTTTTTGCCGCAGCACATTGGTATCGTGGCTTGCAGCGCGGAAGGTGCAGCGCTGTGCTACCGGACGATCTGTCTCGAAGGCACTAAATATCTGGGACGACACAACCATCCAGAAGTTTCTTTGCACACTCATCCGTTGGCGGCTTACATGGAGTGCATCTATGCCAGTGATTGGGCCGGAGTGGCGGAGCTAATGCTGTCCTCCGCAGAGAAGTTGGCCAAGGCCGGCGCCGATTTTCTGGTTTGTCCCGACAACACCATTCATCAGGCGTTCGATTTGGTTGAGCACCGCTCGCCGCGTCCCTGGCTGCATATCGCCAAAGAGGTTGCGAACGAGGCCACGCGTTCCAACTACAAACGGCTGGGTGTGCTGGGGACAAAATATCTGATGGAGGGACCGGTCTATCCCGAGAAGCTAAAAGCGGCAGGACTCGAGTTTCGTACGCCGGGGCCGAAGGAGCGCGAGCATATAAACCAGATCATCATGGACGAACTGGTCAACGCGGAGTTTACCGAACGCTCGCTCACATATTTGAGCGAAGTCATTCGGGGATTGGGAAAAGAAGGATGCGACGCGGTGGTATTGGGGTGTACCGAGATTCCTCTGCTGGTGTCGGCGGAGACCTCGCCTTTGCCAACACTGGACTCGACGCGACTGCTGGCGCGGGCGGCGGTGAGGAAGGCTTTGGAGTAAGTCACCCCACCGGATTTGCACGGATTTCACCGATAAACCTTTTTTCTTTGTTTATCTGTGTAGCCCGTCAAGTCCACGATTCTTTCTGATTTATGGACTTGCACAAGCTTAATTTTTCGGTGCTTCCTGGCCGTTTCGCGGTTTCGCGGCTGGCGGCTGAAACGCCAATTCCTGACTGGATCCACTCCGGGCCGTTTTCCTGTGTTAGTCGCACTAGTGACGAATTGTCGGTGGTAAGCCTTACGGCCAGCGTTCCGGCAGAGGTGCAGTCCGAGAAGGATTGGATTTGTCTGAAATTGCTGGGGCCTTTCCCCTTTCAGTTGACGGGGATTCTGGCGTCGTTTCTCGATCCCCTAGCGGAGGCGAATATTCCCATCTTTGCTGTGTCGACTTTCGAAACCGACTACATTCTGGTGAAAGAAGATGATAAAGAGCGTGCCCTCGAAACGTTGCTCGAGGCCGGTCACGAGTTGGTGTTCCGATAAGAACCGCATAAAGCACCGAGGGCGCGAAGATTTACGAAGGAGTTCGTCTCTTAAATCACAGGCTCCAACGAACATATCCGATGCACCATTTACCGCCCGAATTAGGCTGAATACTGTGTGAAATGATGCACTTAGCAACTCCCTGTGGTGTAATAACAGGTAGCTCAATGGCTTCCAGCCGAACCTTATTTCGCCGCCGGATCAAATCGCTCGGTCGAGGTGTGCGTACAGTCCGCCACGCGGTTCGTGCCATTGTTTCGACCCGGCATCCGCTGCTGGTGCATATCATTCCTGTCCGGCGCTGCAATCTGGCTTGCGAATATTGCAACGAATTTGATGACTTCTCCAAGCCGGTTCCGACCGAGGACATGTTCCGCCGCGTCGACAAGCTGGCTGATCTGGGGACTTCGGTGATCACCATCAGCGGCGGTGAACCGCTGCTTCATCCGGAATTGGATGACATCATTGCCCGCATCCGCAAACATGGCATGGTCGCCGGATTGATCACAAACGGGTATTTCCTGGTTCCCGAGCGCATCCAGCGTCTTAATCGGGCTGGACTAGAGTGGCTGCAGATCTCCATCGACAACGTGAATCCTGACGAAGTCTCGAAGAAGAGCCTCAAAGTCCTCGATAAGAAGCTACAGAATCTGGCGGAATTTGCCGACTTCCACGTAAATATAAATTCCGTGGTGGGCGGCGGGGTAAGCAAGCCGCAGGATGCTTTGACTATCGGCAAGCGTGCGTTGGAATTAGGATTCACCTCCACGATCGGCATCATTCACGACGGAAGCGGCCAATTGCAGCCTTTGGGCGAAGCAGAGCGGCTCGTCTACAACGAGATGAAGTCGTGGAGCAAACGCAGCTTCACCCGCATCAATGCATTTCAAGAGAACATCGCGCAAGGCAAGCCTAACGACTGGCGCTGCCGTGCTGGAGCGCGTTATCTCTACATTTGTGAAAACGGATTAGTGCACTACTGCTCCCAGCAGCGGGGATACCCGGGAATTCCGCTGGAAAACTATTCTCTGGAAGACATCCGCCGCGAGTATCTGACCGAGAAGGTTTGTGCTCCCAACTGCACGGTTTCCTGCGTCCACCAGATTTCGGTAGTCGATTCCTGGCGCGCTCCACAGCGGCCAGCGCCGCCGACCATGTCCGCCGACGGTTTAGTACAACTCAAGTAGTTGCTGGCGAAACTCTCTCTGAAGCTTCTGTAGCCGTATGGCTAAGGTCCCTAAAAAGCGGGGCTGCAAAAACCCTAACCGCAGAGAACACACGGGTCAGAGAAGAAACCGAGATTTGCTCGCAGTTCTGACCCTACCTCAGACCCGGTGATAAGATTTCACTCGTATTTTCCCGTAGAGGTTTTCATGTCTGAAACTGCCACTCCTGCTCCCGTCACCACTCTCACCGAAGACGAACAACTTTTTCGTGACAACGCCCGGCAGTTTGCCGAGGACAAGATTCGTCCTTTGGTCAAGGAAATGGATGAAAAGGGCGTCTTCGAGAAAGAACTTCTGCACCAGTTTTTTCAGCTGGGCTTGATGGGCATTGAGATCCCCGAGCAGTACGGCGGTGGGGCAGGCCGGTTTTTTGAGGCAATCCTGGCGGTAGAGGAATTTTCGCGGGTCGACGCTTCAGCAGGCGTGATCGTAGACGTGCAGAACACCTTGGTAAACAATGCCCTGGTTCGCTGGGCTTCGGAGGAACAGAAGAAGAAATACCTGCCAAAGATGGCTGCCGACACGGTTGGCGCCTACGCCCTCAGTGAAGCGGGTTCCGGGTCCGACGCCTTCGCTCTACAAACCAAGGCCGAGCTCAAGGGCTCCGACTACGTGCTGAACGGTCGCAAGCTGTGGATCACTAACGGCAAAGAAGCTGGAGTGTTCATTCTGTTCGCAACCGTCGACGCTTCGGCCGGATACAAGGGCATCACGGCATTCATCATCGAGAAAGACTTTGCCGGATTCGCCGTGGGCAAGAAGGAAGACAAGCTCGGCATTCGGGCTTCCTCGACTTGCGAGCTTATCCTGGAAGACTGCAAGGTTCCCAAAGCCAATGTGTTGGGAGAGGCCGGCAAGGGCTATAAAATAGCCATCGAGACCCTCAACGAGGGCCGCATTGGCATCGGAGCGCAGATGTTAGGTGTCGCCCGAGGGGCCTGGGAATATGCCAGCAAGTACGCTCAGGAGCGCAAGCAGTTCGGTAAGTCGATCTCTGACTTCCAGGGCATCCAGTTCCAGATCGCGCAGATGGCAACCGAGATCGAAGCCGCCCGGGTGATGGTTTACAACGCAGCCCGAATGAAAGACGCTGGGGTTCCTTTTGTTAAAGAAGCGGCAATGACCAAGCTTTTTGCGTCCCAGGTCGCCGAAAGGGTCACGTCGCTGGCCATCGAGATCTATGGCGGTTACGGGTTTACTAAGGACTATCCGGTCGAAAAGTACTGGCGCGACGCCAAAATCGGCAAGATCTATGAGGGCACCTCGAACATGCAACTGGCGACCATTGCCAAGCTGGTCATGAACGCCAAGTAAAGCATCGCCTGCTTACCTAAGTAACAGTTCAGCCTGCTCAAATTGTGCATTGGTTTGCACACTCAGCTGCTGTACGCCCGTGTCGAAAACGGGACAACTATATACCCCTCATACAGTTAGCAGATTGCTCCCACATGGCGTGCCAGCTGCAGCTGCGACCATGCCTGCTGACTGAGGCATTGATTGGGGTGTAAAGGTGTTGAACCTCTTACAGGAAGAAGCGGTCGTCGCAGCCAAGCCCAAACAACAGCTACTGCCGCTTCTGGTGGTGCTTTTCCTCATCTCCTACGGCCTGCTGGCCCTACTGGTCGTGGAGCAGGGGCGCACCATCGAAAACCAGAGATCCCTGATCCAGCAACTCTTCAGCGACAGTGCCGAACTAACCGCGCTAAAGGGCAAAAATATCCAGCAGCACGTCAGACCCGGAACTCCGTTAAAGGCAAAACCCCAGGCTCAAACTCCGTCGTCCCAGAACCAGACTCCGTCTTCCCAGGCAAATTCACCCGACAAAGTAGCGAGCCAGAAAAGATCAGGCAAGTACCAAAAAGCTTTACCCCTCAAACCGCCCAAGGAGAGTGCAGATACTCCAAACGAGCGGCGCACGCGGTCAATGGTCTAAAGAGGCCCACTATGAGGATATTGGCGACACTCTTACTCTCGATCTCCCTACCAGGAACGCACCTTCAGGCCCCTAAGCCGGTTCAGCCCCAGGTCAAACAACAGGCACACAAGGGCGGCAGCTGGTACTTTGCCGACTCTGGACACGCCGTCTACTGCTACGGACCAGTCATGATCGTCAACCAACCCGATGGCAACCTGCAGCGGGTAGCCACCTTCTGTCGCGACGGCCAAGCTATGGTGCCGTTGAAAGACTAGGTTCCCGGTCCGCCAAAATACAGACTGGACGCCGGTTTTGGCTTGTTCGGATTTTGAAACACTGACAGGTCTGTCCTGATTTTGGGCACTTCCTCGTGTACAAATCTTGCCAGCAAGATGTAAGGCCAGCATGACTCCTTGCCTCATACCCCTCAGGGAGAATGCTGGCCGTTGTTCTTTTGCTCAGCTTTGCCCTTTAGAGCCTTAGTTCCCAGGTCTCTGAGACCAGGTCCTTACGTCCCCAACTATCATGCGGTTTGCTGGCTACAAGCTCGAAGCCGGCTTTCTTGTAGAGATGCCGGGCGGGGAGCAAATCGCTTTGTGTCCACAACATCATCTTCTTGTAACCGGTCTGGCGGGCAAAGCGCACGCATTCGGAAATCAGACGGGCGCCGATACCCAAGCCGCGAGCCCAAGGCTCCACTAACAGCAAGCGCAGCTTGCAGACGGTTTCGGATTTCTTCACCAGGAAAACGAAACCGGCGATTTCACCGTTCTTCTCGGCAATCCAACAGCGTTCGCGCTTGGAATCGAAATTCTCGACAAAGTCAGCCACGATCCTTGCCACCAGTCCTTCGAAGTGCTCGTCGTAGTGCTCTTCCTTAGCGTAGACAGCGCCGTGACGGTGCACCACCCAGCCCAAGTCACCGGGATGGTAGGAACGCAGGATGTAGGAATCTTCGGCGGACGAGGCCGCACTGCCCTCTAGTAGTTGCTGTGCTGTGCGAAGCGAGGTCACTAAAAGCTCTTGCTTCGCAGATGGGAGCGTCTGCAATAGCGCGGTCACTTCCTGGTTCTGCTGAGCATTGAGCTTTTCGAACTCCTGTTTTCCCACAGCTGTCAGGCGTAAAAGCGATTGCCGGCCGTCCTTGGTTGAGCGGGCTTTCTCGACGAGCTTGCGCACGGCAAGACCCCGCAAGAGGCGGCTGAGATAGCCAGGGTCTAGACCAAGCTCGATACACAGTTGGGAAGCGGTGGCAGTTTTACGGTGGGCGAGCTCATACAGCACGCGGACTTCAGTCAGCGAGAACGGGCTGCTTAGCAATCCCTCGTGCAAGACGCCTATAGTTTTGGTGTAGAAGCGGTTGAAACTCCGAACGGCTTCGACCTCGGCCCGCAGGTCCATGCATCGAGCATCCCGCAATATAGTTGCTTTTGTCAACCATATTTGTTGACTGTAGCACCTATATCATTGGGCCCCGCGTTTGCGGGCTTTTATATACTGGACGGAATCAAGGAGGTCACCGTGGCAGTAAAACCGGTTCCTGATGGCTACCATTCCGTAACTCCTTACCTCATCATCGATGGCGCCGCCAAGGCCATCGAGTTTTATAAGAACGTGTTCGGTGCAACCGAGATACTCCGGCTGCCCGGACCAGACGGAAAGCTCGGTCACGCCGAGATCAGGATTGGCGACTCAGTTCTGATGATGGCGGACGAAATGAAGGACATGGGGTACCGCAGCCCCAAGGCACTAGGCGGCAATCCAGTGGGCATCATGCTCTATGTGGAAGATGTCGGTCGAACCTTCGAGAAAGCCGTCGCCTCCGGAGCTACAGTCGAGAAACCCGTGCAAGACCAGTTTTACGGCGACCGGAGCGGTACGGTCCTCGATCCCTTCGGCTACAAGTGGACCATCGCAACCCACGTGGAGGATGTTTCTCCCGAAGAAATGAAAAGGCGGATTGCAGATTTGTACGGTAAAACCGCTTAGAACAAGCCTAATTGGCCAGAACTAGGGGCTGGGGCGGAAGCAGGATTCCATCAGTTTCCTTCAGCCCGTGAATCTTCCGCCCCGGCTGTGGCATCATGTATAACGCATGGCAAAAATCCATATTCCCACCCCACTCCGCCAGTACACCGGCAAGCAGGCGGCGGTTGAAGTTAAGGCATCCAGCATCGGAGAAGCTTTGTCCGGACTGGTTTCCGGACACCCTGATCTACGCCGCCACCTATACAACGACGATGGCAAATTGCGTGCTTTCGTCAATGTTTACCTGAACGACGAAGACGTACGCTACCTGCAGAAGGACGCGACCGCGGTTCAGGACAATGATAGTATTTCGATAGTGCCCTCGATCGCTGGGGGCCGTTAATTTTCATGCATTTTGCCTCAGTCCATTGCGCTACCTCCCGCCTCGGCGCCTGTTGCTGTTGTCCGCCCTGTTGTTGTCGCTAGCTGGTCTGTCTGGCGATCTCCAGTTCAAATCCTTTAAATAGAGGTTTTTATGGCCACCGTACTTGAAGCGAAACCCGAAACTGCAGCTCTGGATAATGATGAAATCCTGCGCTATTCGCGGCATTTGATCATGCCCGAGGTGGGGATGGAGGGCCAGCAGAAGCTGAAAGCGGCGCGGGTATTGTGTATTGGTGCGGGCGGCCTGGGATCCCCTCTGGCGTTGTACCTGGGGGCAGCAGGGGTGGGAACGCTCGGTATCGTCGATTTTGACGTGGTCGATTACACCAACCTGCAACGGCAGATCATCCATTCCACCGCAGACGTGGGACGCAAGAAGCTGGATTCCGCCGCAGAGAGCCTCAAGGCGATCAATCCCTATTTGAACATCAAGAAGTTCGACACCCGGTTGAGCAGCGAGAACGCCCTCGAAATCTTCAAAGACTTCGACATCATCGCCGACGGCACCGACAACTTCCCCACACGCTATCTGGTCAACGACGCCTGCGTATTGACCGGTAAGCCGAACGTCTACGGGTCCATTTTCCGCTTCGAGGGCCAGGCCAGCATCTTCGCCACGGAGGAAGGCCCGTGCTACCGTTGCTTGTACCCCGAGCCGCCACCGCCTGGATTGGTTCCATCCTGCGCCGAGGGTGGCGTGTTGGGCATTCTGCCCGGTCTCGTTGGCGTCATCCAGGCCACGGAAACCATCAAGCTGATTCTGGGTAAGGGGACGCCGCTGATCGGCCGCCTTCTCTTAGTTGACGCTCTGGACATGAAGTTCCGCGAACTAAGGCTACGCAAGAATCCAGATTGTCCGGCCTGCGGAACGCACCGCACCATCACCAAACTCATCGACTACAATGAATTCTGCGGAATTCGCGGTGAGGAGAGTGAAGTGGACGTGAATGTGCCCGAAATGCAAGTAGAAGAGTTGAAGCAAAAGCTCGATGCCGGAGAAGACATCTTCGTGTTGGACGTGCGTGAACCACACGAATATCAGATCTGCAACATCGGCGGACACCTGATTCCGCTGGGCGATCTGCCGAAGCGAGTGAATGAACTCGATTCCAGCCGTGAGATTGTGGCGCATTGCCGCTCGGGAATGCGCAGCGCCAAAGCGGTGGACTTCCTGAAGAAGGCAGGATTCAAGAAGGTACGGAACCTGGCGGGCGGAATTCTGGCCTGGGCCGACCGGGTTGATCCGAAGATGCCCAAGTACTGATCTGTCATCTTGAGCGGAGCAAAGGGATTGGCGCCGAGCCAATCCCTTTCGTGCAGTCGAAAGATCTCTTCGCAACCGCGTCCTCCCTGACTGCAACGACAATGAGTCTGCGAGGAAGATCAAAGGCTATTACTAGAGAACACAGAGTTACACAGAGGAAGTCTTGGAAAGCCTAGGCTTTGTCCTCTGCGGGCTCAGACGAATGGAGTTACGCGGTAGACTGTACCGGGAAATTTCATGTCTACCTGCGTAGCCTGCGGTACGGACCTCCCTTCTGCCGGACGATTTTGCTCTTCTTGCGGCAAACCCGTTTCTGACAGCAGCGATCTGGCTACGTTTGATTTTGCTCCGGCAACCCCACGAGTAAAGATTCCCACTTCGGGGCTTCGGCCTCCCAGTTCGGCGGCTGCTCTCAGCGAAAGCCGCTTCCTGCCCGGACACCTCATCGCAAGCCGCTACCGTGTCATCGCACTTCTGGGCAAGGGCGGCATGGGAGAAGTCTACCGGGCCGATGACCTGACTTTGGGGCAACCGATCGCTCTCAAATTCCTTCCCGAGCCCGCCATGCGCGATGAGGGATTGCTCGAACGTTTCCGAAACGAAGTTCGAACTGCCCGCAGAGTCTCCCATCCCAATGTTTGCCGCGTCTACGACGTGGGAGAGGTCGACGGGCAGACATTCTTCACCATGGAGTATGTCGACGGAGAAGACTTGGCCTCACTTCTGCGCCGCATCGGACGGCTTCCCCAGGACAAAGCCCTCGACATCGCGCGGCAACTTTGTGCCGGGCTGGCCGCCGCCCACGCCAAAGGCGTCCTGCACCGCGACATGAAGCCCGCCAACATTATGCTCGACGGGCGCGGCCAGGTAGTGATTACCGACTTCGGCCTGGCCGGAGTTGCCGAACAGATACCAGGAACTGAATTGCGCAGCGGGACTCCTGCCTACATGGCGCCGGAGCAACTGGAAGGCAAAGAAGTCAGTGTCCGCAGCGACATCTATGCCCTGGGCCTGGTGTTGTATGAAGTGTTCACCGGAAAGCGTGCCTTCACGGACAAGCCTGCTACCTCGCTTCGCAATAGAGAGGAAAGAACTCCCAGCCGTCCGTCGTCGGTGGTGAAGGATCTCGATCCTGCGATTGAACGGGTGATCTTGCGTTGCCTGGAAACCGAACCCGTGGCGCGGCCGGCCAACGTGCTCAATGTGGCGGCCGCGCTACCGGGTGGAGATCCTTTGGCGGCGGCACTGGCGGCGGGCGAGACGCCTTCCCCGCAAATGGTCGCTGCCGCAGGGGAGGCGGCTGGACTTGGTCGGCGGGTGGCTGTGATCTGCCTGGCTGCCGCTCTGGTGGGATTGGCGATTGCTGTCTATCTGACGATTCGCAGCAGCGCTTTGGACCGGTTGGGACTTGAAATGAGCCCTGAAGTTCTCACCCAGAAGGCTCGGGAGATGTTGGGCAAGTTAGGCTATGAAAGACATCCGGTGGATAGCTTCTTCGGCCTCTATAACAACGGAGACCTGGAAGAATCCATCGAGAAAAACGACAAGCCGCGTCCCGACTGGAACCGGGTATTAAGCGAGCGGCCTTCGCTGATGCAGTACTGGTACCGGCAGAGTCCCCGGTATATGGTGGCGCGCGATTTCTATGATCTGCTGCTGACCCCAGGGATCATTCAAAGTTACGATCCGCCGGAAGTTATGTCCGGCATGGTGCATGTGGAGCTTGATCCTCAGGGACGGCTGATCTACCTGCTCGCCATTCCTCCGGAATTAGAGGACGCAAAGGCTCAACCTTCCGGTGCGGTGGACTGGGGCGTGCTGTTTGCCATGGCCGGCCTCGAGCAAGCGCAATTTCAATCGACCCAGCCAGTCTGGAATTCTCTAGCAGGGGGAGATACACGCGCGGCTTGGACCGGCGCGTGGCCAGGATCGAAACGGCCATTGCGCATCGAAGCGGCATCGTTACGCGGGAAGCCGGTTTTCTTCTCTTTGATAGGAGATTGGACCAAGCCGCAGCGTGCCAAGTCAGACGATCAAACCACGGGAGAAAAAGCGAAGATAGTTTTACTGGTGCTTATGATGGTCTCGATGTTGTCGGGCGCGGCTCTCCTGGCGCGGCGAAATTATCGTCAGGGACGCGGTGACCGCGAGGGCGCCGCTCGTCTGGCGATTGTGATGTTCGGGCTGGAGATGACGCTATTGCTGTGTCGCGCTCATCTAGTCCCCGCATTGGACTCTTTCGGCCTGATTATTCTCGCGGTAAGCACGGGGCTGTTCATTTCCGGGGTCACCTGGCTGCTCTACCTGGCGCTTGAACCCTGGGTGCGGCGCAACTGGCCGCAGACCATCATCTCCTGGAGCCGCTTGCTGGCGGGGCAGGCGCGCGATCCACTGGTAGGACGCGACATACTTTTCGGGGTGATGTTGGGTGTGGTTTGGATCCTCATCTTTCAGGCCCGGCATCTAATCATGATTCATTTGGGGGCTGCGCCGGGTCTCTACGCCACGGAGTATCTGATTGGCGGACGGCAGGCGCTGGGGTTGTGGCTAACCCAGATACCGGCATCTATTATTGCCGCCTTGGAGTTCTTTTTTCTGCTGTTGGGATTGAAGAAACTTTTGCGCAAAGACTGGCTGGCCGCCCTCGCATTCGTTGCGATCTTCACTGCGATCAACACGCTAAGCGGTTCGTACCTGGCGGTCAGGATTCCCTCGCTCATTGTAGTGTATGCGGTTGCCGTCCTCATTGTTTATCGCTTCGGGCTGGTGCCCCTCACCTGTGCCATCTTCACTATAGACATGCTGGCCAACGTACCTTTCACCGCTGACCTCTCAGCTTGGTACATGAATGCATCGATCTTCGCGCTGCTGAGCGTAGTCGCGCTCGCTGGATGGGGCTTTTATCACTCAATGGGGGGGGCGCCAGTGTGGAGCGCTGAATCGGATTAGACGGCGCTCCAAGTCTGATAGTCGAGTCCCGCAAAGCGGCGCCCCATTAGCCGTGAGCTTTGCCAAAAGCTTCCACCCGCTCCCTTACGTTCAAGATATGCCGCGGCAGATCGAGATGACTGCCTTGCTCGAGAATCGGAATCAGCTTGTCGAATTCCGGGCCCGAGTGTGAACCGGTAATGATCAATCGGATGGGGTGAAACAATTCCTTCCCCTTGGCGCCGGTCTCGGCCTTAACTTCGTTAACGATCTTCTTGAAACACTCAGGTGTGAGCTGACCCGCCTTGGCCGACTCATCCTCCATGATCTTCACGGTGAAACGAGTTAAGACCGCTTCCGTGTTCTTCCACCCCAGAACGTCAGCATTTTCCGGCGAATTGAGGGCTGCCTTCGCGTCGTAGTGGAAAATCAACGTAGTGCGGTCCGGCAGCTGTTCCAGACGATCTACAGATGGCGCGAGAAGCTCGATGACCTTCAGGAACCAGTCACGAAAACCAGTCGGCAGCATAAGGCTGCCGCCGATCTCCCCTTCTTTCGACAACATCCCCGAGCGGAACAGGTAGCCAACACAAGCGTTGTAAAGGTCTCCTGCCGGCTTGCCCTTGAGGTAATGCCGATTCAGCCAGTAAAGCTTCTCCATGTCAAAGACGGCGGGCGAAGGCGTAATGCGCTGCAGGGAAAATTCCTTGATCAGCTCCTGCGCATTGAAAATTTCGCGGTTGCCTCCGGTGGGTGCCCATCCCAAAAGCGCCAGATAGTTGACCAGAGCTTCAGGCAGCACGCCCATGTCGCGAAAGTTCGCGATGGAAGTCGCGCCGTGACGTTTCGAGAGACGCTCACGATCGTTGCCCAAAATCGTGGACAGGTGAGCGAACTCGGGGACAGGCCATCCCAGGGCCTCGTACAAGGCTACCTGCTTCGGCGTGTTGGAGAGATGGTCGTCGCCACGGATGACGTGCGTGATCTTCATCAACGCATCGTCAATGACCACTACGTAGTTGTAAACCGGCATGCCACTGGAACGGAGAATAATGGGATCGCTGACTACTTCGTTCGAGAATTCCACCGCGCCGTGAACGATGTCATGAAAGCGAATGGGCCGCTCGGGAATGCGCAGACGGATCGCGCAAGGTTCGCCGGCCGTGCGTTTTCGTTTGGCGTCGTCGAGATCGATGTTGCGGCACTTGCCGGAATAGTTTGGCGGACGATGCTCCGCCATGGCAAGCTCGCGGTCTCTCTGCAAATCTTCTTCGCTGCAAAAACAAAGATAAGCCTTGCCTTGGTTGAGGAGTCGCTCGGCGTGCTCTCGATAGATTTCAAGCCGATCGGATTGACGGTAAGGGCCATAGGCACCCGGCTTGTCGGGACCTTCATCCCAATCGATGCCCATCCATTTCAGGTCGGAGATCAGTTGGTCTTCATATCGGTCCTCGCTGCGCTCGACATCGGTGTCCTCAATGCGTAGCACCATGGTGCCGCTCTTCTGGCGGGCAAACAGCCAGTTGAATAAAGCAGTGCGCGCGTTGCCGACGTGAATGTTTCCAGTAGGGGAGGGTGCAAAGCGCACTCTTATGAAAGATTTTTCGGTCACATGAACGATGTTAGCAGGGCTGGCGGCTCGGCAACGCTGTCGGCGCGAATGACGACTGGAAGAACCAGGTTCTCAGCCACTAGCTGCCAGTTCTCAGCGCGGGAACTTGCGGACTGACATAAGTTCGAGTGATGCGATCGTGCCAGCACAATTGATCTTCGTCGAGAAGGCACCAGGCATAGCCCAAGCCCAGGCAAGCCGCTGACAAGACGGCCGTCACAGCTCTCCACCGGCGCTTGTTACGCAGCACGGTCTTACCATCGAAATGACGCAACTGCATGCGGGTCAAGCAAAGTCCGAGAGTAGTCCCGCAATAAACCAGCAGCAGAAAATGGTAAGCCGCCCAGAAAACTCCGAAGAAGGCCGCGGCTGCAGCAGCAAATTGGGCCGAGGTCAGAGCAGTTGGTGTCATCGACTGAAAAATATCTGTGAACAATACGACCGATGATGCAACTACAACCGCGTCGAGTGCCGTCGCAACTGAGCGGCGTGTGAGCGATGCTGCTTGCAGGGGGACTTCAAACTCGCTGGGCCTGGGCTCAATTTTTTCAACCGGGCCAATGGTGATTCCGCCGAGGGCAGGTTCTGATGGTGCAGCGTCAGGAACCTCAAGAATACGTGGACGATCAAGCACCGGGTCCGCCAGTTCGTCCACCCTCCTGGGCGGAGCGATGGCAATGCGGGGAAACTCCAGGATGCGGGCAGAGTTCTCTCCCGAATCGGTCCCGCGCGGCCTGGCAAGGGCGGTTTTAAGCTGGGTGGGTGGTTCCTGGCTCTCTACCGGAATAGCCTGCTGGGTAAGCACTGGCTGAACCGGTGATTCAATGGGCGCTTGGCGTGTCGGCTCAGTCTCAAATTTGAGCTGTAGCGAGGGAAATCTTGGTTGCTTAGGACTGCGGCGCGCACGATAGTGATTCAGCTTGGCGGCGAGTTCTTCCTTCCAGAGTGATTCACTGGCGACAGGTTCAGGACTCGCTGGCAAGGCCGGCTCTGCCGGAGCTGCCAGCGTGATGGATGGAACCTGACTCTCCACCGTGACGATCGAGTCGTCTGGCTCCACGACAAACCGGGGTTTCGTGACTGCCCGATCCAAGCTAGCAGCGAATTCCTGCTCGCTGGCATCGAAGGCTTCAGGATCAATCAAAATTGAGCTGTCGTCCTCGGGCTCGATCTCGAATTTTGTTTTTGAGGCGGCGCGAACTGCAGGTACACAACGGCAAACGTCGCCACAGACGTGACAGGGCATGGACCTTTCTTTCGCGAGAGAACCAGAGCCGGGAAAACTACTCGCAGTCATTTTGAGCCGGCGCGCTTTGCTACCTGGGGCGGCGGCGTGCTAACGTCACCCATACCCCACTGCATACGACGCCTGCGGGGTTCCGTTGCGCTTCCGATGAGTTCCCGCATACGATTCCTTATCACGGCGGCGTTTGTTTGTCATCTGTTAGTCGTCCCTCCCTTAGTTACCAGCCAGTTGCCATCCCCCGCGAAACCGAAGGAAACCCCCACCACCGCCTCGAATTGCCCGCTGAAAAGAAATGAAGACGGCGTGTGCGCCCTGGAGCAGGAAAAAGATGGCCCGGTATACAAACTGCAGGGTCAGGCGGAAATTCACTACAGCGGCTACATTCTTCGGGCAGATGAAGTTATCTACAATTCTGAGACCGGGGAAGTTGTCGCTGAAGGCCACGTCGTCGCGGATGGCGGGTCCAACGATGAGCACCTGGTCGCCAGCCGCGCCACGTACAACATGAAGATGCAAACTGGAAAGTTTGAGAATGTCGCGGGCGCGATCGGCGTGCAACTCAAGCAGTCCAAGTTCGTATTGACCTCCTCATCGCCATTCGCCTTCACCGGAAAATCCGTAGAAAAGACGGGCCCCGATCACTACGTGGTGAACGGTGGAACCGTGACTACGTGCAATCTGCCGAAGCCCAAATGGGAGTTCAGCGCGCGAAAAGTCGTTGTAGACGTGGGTGCCGACGCCAGGATTTACCAGAGCACATTTCGGGTCGAGGGCATCCCGGTGCTGTACCTGCCATTTGCGACTCACCCCGTGGGACGCGCCCGGCAGTCTGGCTTCCTCATTCCAAGTCTCGGGAACTCATCACGCAAGGGAACGTTTTTCGGCGAGTCGGTCTACTGGGCGATTAATCGCAGCATGGACGCAATCTTGGGGGCGCAATACTTTTCGATGCGCGGGTGGGCGCCGCAGGGAGAGTTTCGCGCAAGGCCCACCGAAGACTCATTCCTCGATCTGAGCTTTTACGGAGTACTAGATCGAGGCTTCGGTATCAACAGCGCCGACCAGGGTGGCGCTAACGTAAAGTTGAACGCGGAGAGCAAATTTCCCCACAATTTTCGTGGCGTAGCCAATATCGATTACCTAACTTCGTATGTGTTCCGCTTGGCTTTCAATGAAGTCTTCACCCAGGCGGTGTCTTCGGAAGTAAAGTCGCAGGCCTTTGTCTCCAACACCACGCGCGGATTTTCCTACAATGCTCTGAGCGAGCGTTACCAGAACTTTGAGAGCACGGCCAACGGCGATGTGATCACCATTCTGCACGCACCGAGCCTCGCATCTTCGAGCGTGGATCGGCAAATTGGGAGGTCTCCGTTTTATTGGTCTTACGATGCCGCTGCCGATGGGCTCTCCCGTAGCGAGCCTTCGTTCCGTACTGCACCGCTGGTGGGCCGGTTTGATTTTGCTCCCAGCCTGTCGCTGCCGTTGCAAGCAGGCGGCTGGTCGCTGCGGCCTGAGGTTATGTTGCGCGACACGTTCTACACCCAGCAGCTTATTCCCGCAAACGGGGTCGGAACCGCGACCTACGACGCCATCAACCGCAAAGCTTTTGAGGGGACAATCGAAATCAGACCCCCGGCCCTAGAGCGGATATTCGACAAGGAATTTTTAGGACGCAAATGGAAGCACGTTGTGGAGCCTCGCGTCGTCTACCGCTACGTCGCCGGGGTAGACAACTTTGACCATCTTCTGCGCTTCGATGAGCGAGATATTGTGAGCGATACCAACGAAGTGGAGTACAGCATTGTCAACCGTCTGTTCTCGAAGCGGGTGCTGCCGTCTGCCACGGACTGCGCATCGACAGGCATGCCGACCAATTTGATTATCGGCGCACAAGCCCCGCAAGACGAAGTGCCGTGGGGAAGAGACGAATCGCCCGAACCCACCTGTGCCGCCGAACCGCAGGTACGGGATGTCGTCACCTGGGAGCTGGCGCAGAAATATTTCATTGATCCGACATTCGGGGGAGCACTGGTTCCCGGGCGGCGCAACGTATTCGAGACCACCGCGGACCTGACTGGCATTGCCTTTCTGACCGGGGAGCGCCGGCTTTCTCCGCTGATCTCGCGGTTGCGGGTACAGACCAGCAATCGTACGGACGTGGAATGGGACCTGGACTATGACTTCCAGAGTGGACGGATGAATGCCAGCACCGCCATGGTGAACTACCATCTCAAGGCTTTCACCCTGGGCGGAGGCGATGCGTTTCTGCGCGCGCCGGGGGAAACCTTGACCTCTGGGCTGGCGACTCCCGTCACTCCGGAGCCCGAAAAATTCAATCAGTTTCGAGTGTTGCTGGGCTACGGGTATCCCAACAAGCGCGGCTTCAGCGGCGCCGGTAATATCGGCTTTGACGCCAATCTCAATTTCCTGCAATATGCCGCGGTGCAAACCACCTACAATTGGGACTGTTGCGGCGTCAGCGTCGAATACCGCCGCTTCAACCTGGGTACGGTCCGGGACGAAAACCAGTTCCGCTTCACCTTTGCGCTGGCGAACATCGGCGCATTCGGCAATTTGAGCCGCCGTGACCGGCTTTTCTGATGCGTTTCTTATAAGATAAACAGGTGCCTTTGACCGCCGAACTCGCTGCCAAGCAGGCCCAGTTGGAGTCCCAACTACGCGCCTTGGGACGAACATTAGTGGCTTACTCCGGTGGGGTTGATTCCGCTTTTCTGGCATGGGCAGCACATCGCGCTGTGGGCGAGGATATGCTGGCGGTAATCGCAGATTCCGCCAGTCTGGCGCGGGCACAATTGGCAGATGCGGTCGCGTTCGCCCACGAGCAAGACATCCCTCTCGAGGTAATCGCCACCGAAGAACTGGATCGTCCCGAGTACATTCGCAATGACGGCAAGCGCTGTTTCCATTGCAAAGACGAACTGTTCACGGTGATGGAGGATTTCCGCGAGCAGCACGGATACCATTCGATTGCATATGGCGTGAACGTCGACGATCAAGGTGACTTTCGCCCCGGACAAGCGGCAGCCCGACAACACGCGGTGGCTGCACCTTTGCTGGACGCTGGACTTACCAAACAGGACATTCGCTTGTTAGCGCGAGCCGCCGGACTTCGCATTTGGGACAAGCCAGCTTCGGCGTGCCTGTCGTCGCGCATTGAATACGGTCGTCCGGTGACCCGCGAAAATCTGAGCATGGTTGAGCAGGGAGAGGATGCGCTTCGCACCCTGGGCTTCCGGCAATACCGGGTGAGGCATCATGGAGACATCGTGCGCATAGAAATCGCCCGCGAAGAGCTGCCACGTGCGCTGACCCCTGAGATGGCCGCCGAATTTACCCGAATCTTCAAAGCGCTTGGCTTCACGTTCGTTACCCTTGATATGGAGGGCTTCCGCTCCGGATCGATGAATGCTTTGTTGCCGGTGACAGAGATCGGGCGGGGAGGTTAGCTCTTGCCTACTCTGCCGTTGGTTGCGCACTGACAGGTGCAACCACGCCACATTTCGGCACTTTCCCTATGAGATAATCGTTCTTTACCTTCCTATGCATAGGCGGTTTCTAGTGTCTCTATTCCAGCGGTCATTAGTGGCTTTTCTCATGGTTTGCGCGGGCTGCTCTGCCCAGTCGACCTCACCGGAGATGGCCCAACGCATCGAACGCCAGGTGCGCAGTCACTACAATATTCCACCCCAAGTAAAGGTGGTTTTAAGCCCCCTGAAGCCAAGTGAGTTCCCTAATTACGACGCTTTGACGGTCACATTTGATAGCGGAGGAAAGAAGCAGGCGTTCGATTTCCTTCTTTCGCGGGACGGAAAAACGCTTGCTCGGTTGAACAAGATGGATCTGACCGCCGATCCTTACGCGGACGTGATGAAGAAAATCGACGTCAAAGCCCGTCCGGTTCGAGGGAACAAAGATGCGAAGGTCGTCGCGGTGAACTTCGATGACTTTCAATGTCCATACTGTTCACGCATGCACCAGAATCTTTTTCCGGGCCTGTTGAAAGAATACGGCGACCGGGTAGAGTTCATTTATAAAGATTTTCCACTGGTGGAAATTCATCCCTGGGCAATGCATGCAGCCGTGGATGCGAACTGCCTGGCCGCGCAGAGTAACGAGGCTTACTGGCAATACGCCGACTACCTGCACCAAAACCAGAAACAGATCGGAAGCGAGAAAAGCCACGACGCCCAGTTCGCCGCGCTGGATGCCCTCGCACTTAAGCAAGGCCAGCAGCAGAGTGTAGACGCCACCAAGTTACAGGCCTGCATCAAAGCGCAGGATGAGACCGCAGTAAAAGCGTCGATGCACGAAGCCGAAACACTCGGAGTAGAAGCGACTCCGACCATGTTCGTGAACGGCGAGAAAATCGATGGCGCACTTCCGATTGAGGAGGTTCGCGCCGTGCTTGATCGCGCTTTGCAACAAGCTGGAGTGGCGGTGCCCGCACACCCGCCGGCCGCGCCGCCTACGCCAGGCAACTGACCTATATTCGTTTCAAATGAGTGGGGATCTCCCGAGAGTAGCCGAACTTGTGGCTCCGGCTATGTGGAGGATGGATTGAAAACAAAACGACAAGTCTGCCGCGCACTAGCCGTCGCCGTAACTGCGGCGTTGCTGACGCTGGCAGCCGCTTGCGGCAAAAAGGCCGGCGATGACGATGTCGTGGCTTCTGTCGATGGCCGCAAGATTTACCGTGCCGATCTGGAAAAGTACTACGAGAACCAGCAATCGGAAAGCGAGCAGAAACTTAGCGGCGAACAGGCTACCAGCCTACGGCTTGGCATTTTGCGCCAGTTAATCGACAACGAAATCCTCATGCGCCGCGCGGAGAAGCTGGGGCTTCTCGCCACCGACGACGAAGTTGACCGCAAACTGAGCGAGATCAAATCGCCCTTTACCAATGAACAGTTCGATGCACGGCTCAAAGAGAAGAAGATCACGATGGACGATTTCAAGCGCGAGGTTCGGCGCTCGCTCACCGTAGAAAAAGTTTTAAACAAAGAAATCACGTCGAAGATCAGCGTCTCCGATCAGGACATCACCAACTACTACAACGCCCATCGCTCGGAATTCAACTTTATCGAGACGCAATATCATCTGGCGCACATATGGGTGACGACCACACCGAATCCCCAGGTGCACAATCAGAAGAACGACAAGGCACAAAACGAGGGCGACGCCCGTAAGAAGATTCAGATGATATCCAACCGGCTCGACAGCGGCGACGACTTCAGTGCGCTGGCGTCAAACTACTCCGAAGACCCAGAAACCTCCGGCAATGGCGGCGACCTCGGATTTACCCCTGAGTCGGCTTTGCGCAATACCGACCCCACCACCCGAGACATCGTGATGAAGCTTAAGCCGGGGCAATATAGCCCCGTGATCCCTGTGATCAACCCGATGAACAAGCAGGCCGCCGGATTCCGAATCGTGAAGCTGATTGCCAAGGAACCTGCAGGACAGCAGCAGCTTTCCGACCCGCGCGTGCAACAGGCGATCCGGTCGCAGTTGCGCGAGCGGCGGGAGCAACTCTTGCGCGGGGCTTATGAAGAAGTAATGCGGGATGACGCCAAGGTAGAAAATTTCTATGCAGCCAAGGTGCTGGGCAATAATGGAGTGCTGTAGGACCTAGTCGACGATCGCCAGTACGTCGCCGGCGTTGACGCTGGCACCGACGGCAGCCGTTAATTTCTGCACGATGCCCTTCTTCGGCGATTTAATCTCGTTCTGCATTTTCATCGCTTCCACCACAACCAGGCCTTGCCCTGCTCCCACCTCGGCGTGTTCCTCGACCAACACGCGGACCACTTTTCCCGGCATAGGGGCAAGCAGTTTGCGGGGTCCAGCTGCTTCAGCTTCGCCGCGCCGGTTCCGCAGCGAGCGTGGATCGCTAAGTTCGGCAGCATAGCGGTTGCTCCCCACCCAAATGTGCATGCCGGTTGGCCCGCTGTCGCGTTTCACCTCGTACGATTTTCCCTCGACCAGCAGGGACAAGACACTCTCACCGGCTGGGCTGACATTTACCGAAATATCTTCGCCGTCCAGTTTGCAAATCCATCCACCGTTTGAGCGTAGAACTTCCACCCGGTGGGTTTTGCCTTCGATGCTGATGTCGTAAATCATGGGCTGCCTTTACTGCAAGGCCTCTGACCTCGCAATCCGTTTCCACCCCGAAGACTTATCAATTTGGCTCTTACCCGGCACGGGATCGAGGGCAGAAAACAGCCCTGCCGCAATAGCAGCAATTGCGGTCTCTTTGCCGTGCGTCGACGATTTGGATTTCAGCAGATTGTCCAGATACGAGGTGTGAAATTTCCCCGCCTGGAAATCGCCGTCGGACAGAATCGTCCGAAACAAAGATAGATTTGTGGTTATACCGCCGACGAAATAATCTTCGACCGCGCGCAAGAGCCGGCCTGTGGCTTGAGCCCGGTCGGTGGCAAAGGCAATGAGCTTCGCCAGCAGCGGATCGTAGTCGATAGGCACATTCCAGCCGTCGTAGATGCCACTGTCGAGCCGGATGCCCGGGCCCGATGGCTCGTGCAGCGCTGTAATCCTCCCGGGGCTGGGGAAATAATTGTTCTCCGGATCTTCGGCATAGATGCGGCACTCGATGGCGTGGCCGCGCAGTCGTATGTCTTCCTGGCGAAACGGCAGGGGCTCTCCGGCGGCGATGCGAATTTGCAATTGGACTAGATCGAGGCCTGTGACCAATTCGGTGACTGGATGCTCGACTTGCAGACGAGTGTTCATTTCCAGAAAGTAAAAGTTTTTGTGCTCGTCGACCAGGAATTCAATGGTGCCGGCATTCGCGTAGCCGGCAGCCTTCGCCACGCGAACCGAAATCTCGCCCATGCGGCGGCGCAGGTCGGGGTCAACGACCGGCGAAGGCGATTCCTCCAAAACTTTCTGATGACGGCGCTGGAGTGAGCACTCACGCTCGCCTAAATACACAATGTTTCCTTGCTCGTCGGCCAAAATCTGCATCTCGATGTGGCGAGGATTGATGATGGCCTTCTCGATGTAGACTTCATCGCTGCCGAATGCCCGAAGTGCTTCGCTTCGTGCCGATTCCAGCGACTCTTTGAGTTCTGAGGAGGAAGCTACCAGACGCATGCCTTTCCCGCCGCCCCCGGCCGCAGCCTTCAGCATGATCGGATAACCGATCTTCTTTGCTACTTCTTTCGCTTGCTCCGGAGAATCGAGCCCGCGAGATGTTCCGGGAACGAAGGGGATACCGCTGCGGTCCACGGTTTGGCGGGCGCGTGTTTTTGATCCCATCATTTCCATCGAGGCGGCGGATGGTCCGATGAATTTTATCCCCGCATGGGCGCAGGCTTGCGCAAATTTGGAATTTTCAGAAAGAAACCCGTAACCCGGATGGATAGCGTCAGCACCACATCGCGTCGCTACTTCGAGGATTTTCTCGATATTCAAGTAAGACTCGGCTGCCGGCGACGGGCCAAGCCGGTAGGCCTCGTCGGCTTTGAGAACCGCCAGAGCAGCGCGGTCGACGTCGGAGTAGACCGCAACCGAATCGATGCTCATTTCGCGGCAGGCCCGGATAACTCGGACGGCAATCTCTCCCCGGTTGGCGATCAAAATCTTTTTGAACATGCGCGACTCGATCATAGCCGAGCAAGAGTGAATCGAGCCACGGATTTCATGGGTCGTCGCGGATATGAGGAAGAGATTTGATTCTTAAAAGGGGTGAGATCCGTGAAAATCCGGGACAGTGGTTGCTGTTCTGATCTGCACCCAGACCGTGTAAGATATTTCCAATAAGACTGAGAGGAACGATTAAAGATGGCCGAGCACAAGGTCCTTTGCGCCAAACTCCACAAGGAGCTTCCCGGGCTCGATGAACCGCCCTTTGACACCGAGCTGGGACAGAAGATCTACGATCACGTCTCCCAGGAAGCCTGGAAGATGTGGACCGAGTACTGCAAGATCTTGCTGAACGAGTACCGTTTGAATCCGTCGCGCCGCGAAGATCAGGAAGCCATCGTGAAGCAAATGCAACAGTTCTTCTTCGGCGAGGGCGCGGTCATGCCGAAGGAATATGTCGCCCCGCCTGCTAAGACATAGCTCGGTTGCACAATTTTTAGTGCAAACTTAATCATCCCGTAACATTCCATACCTAAACTGGAAGCGTGAGTATCGCGGTTTATGACACGCTTATCTTGTCCGATCTGCATCTCGGATCAGACATCAGCCGTGCCGAAGACGCAATTCGCATGTTACGGCAAAACACCTTCCGCCGCCTGATTCTACTCGGGGACATCTTTTGCGATCTCAACTTTCGCCGCCTAACCAAAGAGCATTGGAAATTCCTCGGCTACATCCGCAAGCTTTCCAATCCGAAGCGCGCCATCGAAGTGGTGTGGGTCGAGGGCAATCACGATCAAGGATTAAGCGCGGTGATGTCCCACCTGGTGGGTGTGAAGGTATATCAGGAATATGGTTGGCAGTACGCCGGACGCCACCACCTGGCGATCCACGGACATCAATTTGACCGGTTCGTGGTCAACAACCTGGTCCTGAGCCATGTGAACTCATTTCTCCATCTGCAACTGCAAAAGTTGGCTTTCACCGGAAAATGCTTTTCCCGCTTTCTCGATCGGATGAACACCCGCTGGCTACGGCTCTCCACCAAAGTTGCCGAAGGTGCACTTGGCTATGCACGGTTACGCGGCGTCGACCGCGTCTTCTGCGGCCATACCCATGCGGCCCTTTACCGCGAGTACGAGGGGATCGAGTACTACAATACCGGCTGTTGGACCGACGCAACCCCAACTTACATCTCTGTGGGCGACAAAGGAGTACGCATCCATGAATTCAAACGAGAATCTGAGCGAGTTGACGATCGTGATTCCTGCGAAGAACGAAGCCAAGCTGATACCGCGGTTGCTGAACTCGCTGGCGAGCCAGGACTACTCGAGGATGCAGAATACGAAAATATTAGTAGCTGACGCAGGCTCAAGCGATGGAACCGCAGAAGAGGTCCTTAAATTTCACGACCGGTTACGGGTTTGCGTGATTCCGGGCGGAATGCCGTCCGTCGGAAGAAATGCAGGCGCAGCCCGCGCGACCACACCCTACATCTTATTTCTCGATGCGGATATCGAACTCTCGTCCGATACTTTGATTCGGCGTTCGATGGAGGCGGCACGTAGGCACGATCTGCACTGCCTCACTACAAACATTCTTTGCCGCGACGGCAGCCTGATGGATCGCTTGTTTTATCTGGTGAACGATCTATTCCAATACCTATCCTGCATTCATCATCCCTTTAGCACAGGGATGTTCATGCTTTTCCAGAAGGACCGTTTTGTTGAACTGGGTGGCTTCAACGAAAGAGCTGGATTCGCCGAAGATTATCTCTTGAGTAAGCAAGTGAAGCGCAATAAGTTCCGCATCGTTCGCGGCGGGGTTTGCACTACCAACCGCCGCCTGCAAACGATGGGGCACTTCCGCGTGGCGCGGCTGTTCCTCACCACCGCGATGAATTCCTGGAACCAGCGGTTCTTCGTGCGAGATCACAAATACTGGCAGGCCTAACGTTCCTCAGAAATTGAAGACGAGACCGGTCGACAATCGGAAATTGTTCTGCGTGCCATTGCCAAAGCTGGTTCGAAGCGCGTCGGCCTCTACTCTCCAGGCAAGAAAGGGCACTAAGTGATAGTCGATGCCACCACCATAGACGCTGGCAAAGGAAGTGTCCGAAGGCGAGGATCCCGGGAAATCTAGCTTGAGGTGGGAGACACCGAACATAGCTTCGGCGAACGGCCTAATTTTCCCTACGGAGAAGGAAACTCTTGGTCCAAACACTGCGGTTAGAAGGCGGCCATCTCCCGTCACTCCGCCAAAATCTTGACTGCCGTAATGGCCGCTGACATCGGCAACAATTCCGACAAACGGGAAAATCTTACCTTCCAGAGAACCGTTCCATCCGTTGAGGTTCGTGCGGTCGCCTCCGCCGATATCGGCTTTGGCGAAGGAGTATCCGCCGAAAATGTTACCTTTGGGTACTTGGGCGCCAGCTATCCCCGCCAGCGCTAATAACACCAACGTTACCAGAGAAACCTTGCGCACAGCTTTCCTCCCCTTGCAAACTAATACGACAGAACTTATCAGATGGTTCACGTTTAGTTCCCAGCCGGGAAAATTTTTCCCTCTGCGAACACTATACCGGTATGTAAATAAAATTTTACACACCTGAAACGCTTACGGGATCGTCTAATCGGTAAGATGCAAAACATGAGTACAGTAACTATCAGCGCAAACGAAGCTACGGCACAGTTTTTGCCGACACCAGAAAGGAAGTCGCAGTTGAAGTTAAGTACGGAAATCGAAGTTCATGAGGACGTGACCGTGGTTCATTGCCACGGCCGAATCGCGTATCGCGACGAAGCGGCAAGCCTGTCGCGCACCGTGGCGCAGTTGCTGCCGCGTGCGCAACAGATCGTGCTTGATCTGCGAGACATCGAGATGATCGACAGCGCCGGCCTGGGCAGCCTGATCACCGCACTCCACCTGGCAAACGCCAATGGCAGCAGTCTGCGGCTAGCGTCGCCAAATCGCCAGACACTCAGCTTGTTCCAGCTAACCAACTTGGATACGGTGTTCGAGATCTATCCCGCGTTGCAAGATGCCTTGCTGGTCTCGCACTGGCAGATGGCGTAACCTCTCGCGCTAACCCTCACGCTGGAAGCGGTAACGTCCTGCGCGCTGCGCAGCGATAGCTTCCGCAACTTTCAAAAAAGCGCGGGCTGCGTGAGAGAGTTCCGCCGGCTTGCGATGGACCAAACGCAAGCTGCGGTGCAGGCTCAACTCGCGAACTGGAATGTGAACCAACTCCCCCCGCTCCAATTCCCGTTCGACGCTTATCTCAGGCAGAAACGCAACCCCGTTCCCCATGGCCACGAATCTCTTGATCGCCTGCAGCGTGGGCAGTTCGATGTCCATGTGCAAAGGAGTTTTGTGGCGCTTGAACGCCTGAATCACCTTGTCGCGATACGGCGAAGCCACGTTGTGCGCGGCAAATGATTCAGCCCCAAGCTGCCGAATGCTTACCTGGGTTTCGGTGGCGAGAGGATGGCCGGCCGGAACCACGAACACTAACTCGTCCTGATAAACGACAGTCGACTGCAATTGCGGATCCTCGGGATCATAGGTCAGCACGCCGAGCTCTGAATTGTGGCGCAGCAAATCACCCGGAATACGGCTCCCGAGCGATCGCTGGACTGTAATCTTGATGCCGGGGTGCAGACGGCGGAATTCTCCAAGTACCGGCAACAGATACAGCGCGGTGAATTCGTTGGCGGCAATAGCAAGCTTGCCTTTGTGCAGTTCCCGCAACTCCGTCAGGGCCTGCTGGGCATTGGTTCGCAGATTAAGCATGCGTTCGGCATATTCCTGCAGGACACGCCCGGCGTCGGTGAGCAGTCCTTCCCGGGACGAACGGTCGAAGAGAGGTTCGCCTAGTTCGCTCTCCAGCTTGTGAATAGTTTGACTTACAGCTGATTGGGTGCGGAATAGCTTTTCCGCGGCGCGGGAAAAGCGGCCCTCGCGAACCACAGCCAGAAAGACCTCGAGTTGCGAAAGCTCCATAGAGTCTCACCTTAACAATACTTTTCGATCGATAAGTATAGCTTATGATGTAAGGGTTGCTAATGATTCTTAAATAAATATAAGCTTTGCTTCTTGCTCTAGTCTAGTTAGCATAGAGGCTTAGCCACGGGAGGAAACTCAGCATGGAACGCGCCAAGATCACTGTATTTGACACGACACTTCGTGACGGTGAACAGTCGCCGGGCTGCAGCATGAACGTCCAGGAGAAAATGCGCATGGCGCGCCAACTCGACCGCCTGGGAGTAGATGTGATCGAGGCAGGCTTTCCCATCGCCTCCGATGGGGATTTCACATCGGTGATGTCGATTGCGGCGGAGATCCGCCGTCCCATCATCTGCGGCCTTGCCCGCGCCTGCAACAAGGACATCGAGCGCGCAGCGCAGGCGCTGAGGGGTGCGGCACGTCCACGCATCCACGTCTTCCTGGCCACCTCCGATATCCATCTGGAATACAAGCTCAAGATCTCGCGGGAGAAGTGTCTGGAGCAGGCAGTCGACGCCGTCCGTTTTGCCAAGTCTTTCGTTGACGATGTGGAGTTCTCTCCCGAGGATGCGACCCGAACTGATCCAGAGTTCCTGTGCCAAGTCCTTGCGGCCGTCATCGATGCCGGCGCGACCACACTGAACATTCCGGACACAGTCGGGTTCTCTGTGCCTGCCGACTTCGGAGCCCTGATCAAGATGTTGACGCAAAGAGTACGTGGCATTGGAAAAGCCGTTATTTCAGCCCACTGCCACAACGATCTCGGAGTCGCCGTAGCCAATACCCTGGCCGCGGTTGCAAATGGGGCCCGGCAGGTAGAGTGCGCCATCAACGGCATCGGGGAACGAGCTGGCAATGCAGCGCTGGAAGAAATCGTAATGGCACTGAAAGTACGCCCTGACCAGTATCCTTACGAGACCGGTGTAGTAAGCGAGCAACTGTTCCCAGCCAGTCAACTACTGAGCGAGATCACCGGAGTTCCGGTTCAGCCCAACAAAGCCATCATTGGCCGCAACGCCTTCGCCCACGCCGCTGGCATCCACCAGGACGGCATGCTAAAGAATCCGCTGACCTACGAAATCATCACTCCGCAGTCCGTAGGTGTGCCCGATTCAACTCTGGTTCTGGGCAAGCATTCCGGGCGACACGCGTTGGCGCAACGCTGTGAGAAACTCGGCCACCAGTTTGAGCGTCGCGACTTGGACGAAGTCTATCGCCGCTTCGTGATCCTCGCCGATAAAATCAAGAACGTCGAAGACCACCACTTGATCGAGCTGATCCGTGAAGCGAAGGGCGAGGCCAAACCGAAAATCACCACCGACGTGGCTTCTGAATCGAGGCGCCCATTTCCCGGAACTCCGGCACTTGACAAGGTTGCGATTCCTCGCCGCGGGAGCGAACACCATGGCGACGAAGACTATCTCTGGGGAGTTTAGTTAGAAGACAATATTCTCTAGCGGACGATAGCCCCGCACTTTCCGCTAACCTGGGGTAAAATTCGAATTTGCCTTTTCGTGTGTTTGGCATAGTCTCTGCCAAATTAGACCGATTCATTTCCGGGAATTCAGTCTCCTGGAGTTCCAGCCTAGGAATTCCGTCCTAGAAAATTGGATACCATGCTGCTAAAGATCACTGCCCTGCCGGGCGATGGCATCGGTCCAGAAGTCACTGAAGAAGGACTTCGTGTTCTTCAAAGCGTAGCTGATGTTTTTGGCCACCAAGTGAACGTGATCCGCAAAGATGTGGGTGGGGCGGCACTGGTGAAGAGCAACGATCCGTTTCCCAAAGACACTTTGCACGGCTGTCTGGCTTCCAAGGCGGTGCTGCTGGGCGCTGTCGGAGGCCCAGCGTTCGACGGCTACCCTACGCATCTTCGACCCGAACGCGGCCTGCTCATGCTGCGCCAGCAACTCGGCGTCTTCGCCAATCTCCGTCCAGCGATTATCTTTGATTCGTTGGAAGATGGATCTCCTCTTAAGAAAGAGGTCGTTCACGGCACCGATATGCTGATTGTGCGCGAACTTCTTGGCGGCATTTATTTCGGCGAGCCGCGTTTGATTCATGGCGCCGTGGGTCAGCGGTCCGCTACCGATACCATGCGCTACACCGAGCCCGAGATCGAGCGCATCACCCAGGTTGCATTCGAACTGGCTCGCGCACGACGCCGTAAAGTGACATCCGTTGACAAAGCCAACGTGCTTGATTGCTCGCGACTTTGGCGTGACGTTGTGAATCGGATCGCAAAACTTTATCCTGACGTACAGCTTTCCCACATGTACGTTGATTCGGCGGCTATGGCCTTGGTGTCCCGCCCCAGCAGTTTCGATGTATTGCTGACGGAAAACATGTTCGGTGACATTCTCTCCGATCAGGCCGGCGCAATTGTGGGTTCACTTGGAATGCTGGCCTCGGCCAGCGTCGGTGCACCCATCGCGCTCTACGAACCGGTTCACGGATCCGCCCCCGATATCGCCGGTACCGGGACGGCGAATCCGATAGGGTCAATACTTTCCATCGCAATGATGCTGCGCTTCTCCTTCAAATTGGAAGCGGAGGCAAAAGCAGTGGAAGTCGCCGTGGCTGGTGTGCTAAAGGGCGGGCATCGTACTAAAGACCTCGCGAAGGCCGGCGATATGGCGCTTTCCACCAGCGCGATGGGGGGCAAGATCGCGGAACAAATTCGTGACCGCGGAAAAAACTCTATCCAATAGTTTTCAACTATTCGATCGGGAGTAAAATGACGGCATACGTACCCCTCGACTCGAGGGTAGCCAATGTTGTCGAAGTGCGCCAATGCGTCCTGCTCCAATTCCTTTCTTTACTTGCATGATGGCAGGCTATTCCGCATGGATGTGATCGTGGAAAATCAAACGCAGCGGCCGGATGAAAAAAAACACTCCCGGCGTATCGAGTATTTTTGGTTGTGCAACGAATGCTCCGCCAGCATGACGCTGAGTTACCGGGATGGGTCGGGTGTGGTAGCGATTCCGCTGAAGAGGTCGCGAGCAGCTTCTGGTCAGGACTGAATTAGCGTTTCCTTTTGTACTTCCCCGTTAACGAATTCCATCGAATCTTCAACAGCTCTCCGAACATTCGGATGCCATCGCGGAAAGGGCTCAGGCGTGTTCCTTCACGATGGGCCCAGGAAACCGGGACCTCCACCGTTTTAAAGCTAAAACGGCGTGCGAGGAACAATATTTCGGGATCAAATCCCCAGCGCTCAATCTGTTGCAGGGGAAATATAGCCTCGGCGGCGCGCCGCGAGAATGCTTTGAACCCGCACTGCGTGTCTTTGAAGTTGAGTCCGAGCACGATTCGCAGTGTCAAGTTGAAGATACGGCCAAAAAATTGCCGGTAGAAGGGCTGGCGCCGCGTTTGTAGCTCGGTCTGGAGCCAACGCGAGCCGATAGCCACGTCGGCGCCGCTAGCGATGGAAATAAAAAGTTTGTCGGCTTCTTCGATTGGGGAAGAAAGATCGGCATCCGAGAACAGCAAGACACTGCCATTGGCGTTGAGCATTCCGTTGCGGACGCTATAGCCCTTGCCGCGATTTCCGGGGTTCTGCAAAAGTCGGAGGGCGGGATTTTTCTGCATGTATTCGCGGACGATATCGGTTGTCGCATCACGCGAACCGTCATCGACTACGATCACCTCGGATTTCCACTGTCGTTCGGCAGCATAGCCGAGCACCCGTTCCAGCGTCGTGGAGATGCGTTCGCTTTCGTTGTAGGCGGGAATGATGATGCTGTATTGGGGAGATTCCAAGCCTGTAAGGATATACCGCCAGCCCTCTCAAACAAAAGCCTGCTGGTGCACATTACAAGGCTTCAAACTCCCCGGCAAGTTCGGCATGCCGAAGCTGAGCAGCGGCGACGAACGCCCGAAAAATGGCTCCCGAGGCTTCATCGATAGTCACCGATCTCTCCGGGTGCCACTGCACCGCAAGCACAAAGTGATCGGGAGAGGTTCCTTCTATTGCCTCAATAACTCCATCCTGCTGGGATCGCGCTACTACGCGTAATCCATCCCCGACTACCTCCGCCGACTGGTGATGGCTCGAGTTCACGGGAAGAGACTTCTCCGCAACGATATTCGCCAGCATCGATCCCGGCTCGACGGCTACTTCGTGCGCCAGCGGGACCGTGCGTCCAGCCTCATGATCGACGGGCGACTGAATATGTTGCAGAAGCGTCCCGCTGCGATAGACATTCAGGATCTGCAGGCCATAACAGATGCCGAGCACCGGCTTGTGCATGTTGTAGGCATCCTGTAATAACAGCTCGTCAACGGTGTCGCGTTTGGGATCGGCGGGGGCCGTCTCAGGTTGAGGATCGGCGTTGTACTTGGATGGATCGACATCCGCCTTGCTACCGGGAAGCAACACACCGTCACAGCGTTCAATCAGCTTCATTACTTCTGCAGGAGGACGGTCGAGAGGAATTCGCACCGGCTCACCCCCAGCCATCTTCACCGCTTCGGCATATTGCGGAAATGCCCGCTCCGCGTACTCAGGGTCTGAAGAATGGGGTAGGGGGATAGCGATGCGCGTTGCCATGTCTAACTTGCCCTTTCAATAGCAGCCAAAGCCTTGGCCTGGCGATAACGACGGATCTCAACCACCGTAGCAACAATTAAGACCAATAGCGCCATTGCCATGGCGAAAGGCAAGGCGACCTGGCGGTAGGCAATCGGCATGTGTGGCTTGGTCCCGGCCCGTTCCCCAGCAATCACCAACCCAATGATCGCCAGAAACAAGCTGACTGCAAACGACAGTACAGTAAGCAAGAAAGTGACAATCAACACCCTCAGGGGAATCATGACCCATCGAGGCTGAGGCACGCGAATGGCGGAACCAGTCATCTCTTCTCTTCTACGTTACAACATGAAGGGATGGCAGTCAGCGGGGGCGTCCTGTAGCCATTCTCAGCCGCCAATCCCACCTAATACAGTCTTAAATTAACAACTTCCAATTATTTCACCGTTTTTTCTACGCGATAATGCGTATGGCCTTACCCCTGAATCACACCTAAGCTTTTCCCGGAGCAAAACTATCTATGAAATCTCTGAAAAATAGGTTGGTACTATCGACTGTCCTTCTGGCGGCACTCACCGGTTCATCCTTGGCTATGCCCCAGCAGAGCGCTGGCGAAGACATGAAAGATGCTGGGAACGCCACTAAAGATGCGGCCAAGGACACCGGACGTGCCACAAAAAAGACTGCCAAAAAGACCGGCCACGCGGTGAAAAAAACCACCAAAAAGGTTGTTCACCAGGGGGCCAAGAAGACCAAGGAAGGCGCCGACAAGGTCGAAGACAAGACCAACTAAGCAGGTATAGCAATGATTTTCGCGGCGTGGGGTTCTGGATGAACATCAGAACTCCCGCTCCAAATTTTTTTAAAGAGAAACTTCCCAAATAGAAAAGCCGGAGCTCGCGCGCCGGCTACCCATCTACTCGAGAACTGACAACTGATTGCTAACTTGCCTTCTTAGTTGCCCGGTATTTTGCCCATCGAGCCTTCTGGGCAGCTGCCATTCTTCGGCGGGCCGAAGCGCTGATAATACGCTTGCCGGTACGGCCAGAGGCGGAATTCAAACCCGATGATTTCCCGCTCAAATTTAGCAACAATGCGCGGGCACGGGTCAGGTCAGCTATCTCTTTATCCAACTGTTGAACGATGTTCTCCATGCTCATGATAAGTGTCCCCCCTCAGGACACCGTAAACAACATAGCACAGGTCTTGGGCCATTTTGTCTCGAGTCGCCCGAAGAATATTCCCGTTTTCATTTTGGAACTGATCCGATGTCTTCTTGAAGGCCTGAAAGGTAATCAACCTTGGCCGAATGCCAGATTTTGGGCGGCTATCTCGAGTCTGCACATGCAGCGGTCTCATGAGGATTGAGACGATCGAACGCATCGCCATCTGGACGTTGTCAGGCAAAAAAAACGCCCCGGATGCTTATCACTAAGCGTCCGGGACGTTTTGAACAGCCCTCCCCCGAAGTCTGCTCATGAACAAACTACTATCGAGGCCAATTGTTGGGAATAGCACGAACGGGCTATCCGTAGAGGAAAATTTTTGCGCAAACGTTTCATATTGATTTTCGCCAGGCGAAAGAGTTTGGGGAATAACCGCATCCGAGACGGTCGGTTGGTAATCCCATTTTGCCGGGGTGATTGACCACTATCTCCGGGACGCTTGAATGATTGTTCTTAACGGGATCCCCAGAGTGTCTGAATCTGCGTGCCGCTGGTTCCCTCGAATAGTTCTTCCCGCGAGTCGAACGGGCTAGCCATGTCGTAAGGAGGGTCCACGAGAATGCCTGTCGCAGAAACCGCGCGCCCTTGTCGCTGTCGTCCAGCGCAATCGAAAGTCCAGAAAAATCGGTGGTGAATCCGCGGATGAGGCGCAATTGCGAACCCAAAACAAAAATCGCCAACTGTCTGCCGGAAGGAAAATCATTCACGTACTTGATGAGTTGATCGCGCACATAGGTCTGATCCTGCTGCTGAGTGTTGAGCGAATCAAATAAGACCACGTTCACGGAGTCAGCCACCTTTACAGTGGGGGAATTCGTGAACACGCTGGGCGGCATCGGGGGCAGCTTGACCGGTGTTGCGTCTTCGCCCTCGTCCTCCTAAAAGCCAGAAATGGTCTGAGGGCTGCCATCTTCCGCGATGTGGAAATCCGTTTTCTGAGGCGGCCAACCGATTGCCCTTTGCGGTCTGTTACAACCACATCGACGACTACGGTGCGGGCCTCCGCCTTAAAAGTGGGGACAACAGGGGCTGAGTTGGATGGTGGATTTTGAGACTGAAGCGTGAGTGCCGAGAGCGCAGTCACGAGAACGTAGGCTGCCGAAAAACCTGAGATGCGCCGGCAAGCCATAGGTGAAAATGGACCTTCTAGGGCAAGTCTCGCATATGAGATGTGGCTTCCTACTGGATTTTTGTATTGGATCAGATCCGCAGGTGTTCGATCCTCTTTCCCCTTTCGCCGAGCACTATAAGGTGCGCTGGCAGTAGCCGATTCCGCTCCTTCGCGTGTAAACTAAAAACGTCGTAACATCATTCGCGGCAACGAATTACCGAATCTTTCCAGCCGACGTAGCTCAGTTGGTAGAGCAGCCGATTCGTAATCGGCAGGTCAGCGGTTCAAGTCCGCTCGTCGGCTCCAGTTTTCAATAACTTGCGGGCTTTTTCACTGCACCCTCGATTCACTGTGACCTAAGTTGTGACGTGAGTTTCTCTGGTCGATGATTTCCCGCGCAGGATGGAGAATCGGGTGCTGGTAGCGCATCGCCGTTCTCACGTCGGTGTGCCCCATCACCTTCCTCACCATCGCCAGGTTCCCGGTCCCCTCATACTCCGTAATTCCGAAAGCATCGTCATTCACTTTGCTGGACGAGAGTCAGATCCAATTTGTTGATCAGGTGCTACACTGCTCTGCTCATCAAAGTTCCGCGCCTGTAGGTCCATTCGGGTTCGCGCTGCCTCTCGCATGAACTTCGACTGCTCGGACGTGAAAAGCAGCGTCCCCATCATTATCTGTTGAAGCTGTTTCGGTTCCCATCGCGGCTGCATGATTCCGGCCCCAGAGTGACGGTTAACGCCTAACAAGAGATGACCGAGTTCGTGGGCTAGGATGCAACCTAGCACTAGAGGAATTTCGAACCTTGCGTCGGCACTTTTGGCGTGGCGTACGGCAGTGTCGAAGTAGACGCTTACGAACACCGGCGGGATTGTAAAGCCGAATACGGCATCAGGAAATTCATGATTGGTGGCCTTGGCGAGCACCCGCAGCCTGATGTTGTGATTTGCTTCCAAGGATTGTTGGCAACCTTCCGGTTTGACAGTTGACATCCCGACTGGGCAGTCTAGCCAAACCGCCCCGAGGCCAGCTTTCCCGAGGATTCGACCGGCTTCATGTTCAGCTGCGGTGAGTATGGTGGGAGAGGCTTGGGAGTAGTTGTAAATCTGAACTGTAATGGTGGGGCTGGGACCATTGTCCGCGGCGCACGAAGTCTTTGGAAACGCAGAGCCCAAGATGCCAACCAAGCCCACTACACACCAGAAGCTCACCCCGGACCAAAGCCACCCCTTACTTCCCCTGGTTTCGCATCTCGACGGATGCTGCTGTCTGATCCTGGATTTCATGCCGTCCTCAAGCGCGGGTTGCGCGGTAAGGGCGACGTTGGGCTTCAACTACAGCTACCTCAATGCATGGAAGACTCAATTAAGCTTGGAGGATTGTTCAAAGAAACTTATTGTCTAATTCCCTGCAATCAGAGAGGTTAAGGGCGCGAATGGATCCTGAGAGCGAGAGACCAAGAGTTTGCTTGGTCTCAATTGAGTGCTAGACTGACGGCATTCTGAGGTGTTTGCCCTGGAGCAAGGTGCTCTTCTACCGAATCTTGTCCGCTTCGGGACTTTCGAAGTTGACCTTACAGCGGGAGAACTGCGCAAAAATGGAGTCAAGCTAAAGCTCACCGGCCAGCCATTTCAGGTTCTGGCGATCCTATTGGAACGGCCCGGCCAGGTGGTAACCCGTGAAGAACTTCAAAAAAAACTGTGGCCGGACACGTTTGTCGACGTCGATCGCGGCCTGAACGCAACTATTAATCGAATTCGTGAGGTGCTTAGTGATTCGGCGGAAAGCCCGCGCTTCGTGGAAACGCTTCCCCGGCGTGGCTACCGGTTTATTGCGCCTGTCGGAGGTGGTGAAGAGACAAAGACGGTTGGCTCGGCGCAGGTCATTTCGTCGAAGAAGGGTGACGCTGAGACGCGACGTGAATTGCGCCTGCGATCGAGAATCGTGCGCTACTCCGTTGTAGCCGTAACAATGCTGTTGCTAGTCGCGGCTTCGTATTTCACTTACAGGAAATTGCAATCTCCCACGAATTCGCAGCAGCGTGCCCTCACGCGGCTAACTTTCGACGAAGGGCTGCAGACCGGGGCCACCTGGTCACCCGACGGCCGTTTCATCGCATATAGTTTCAATCGCGGAGGAAAATCCGATATATGGGTAAGGCAAGTCACTGGCGGCGACCCAGTGCGTATTACTACGCGACCGGGAAATAACTGGCAGCCGGACTGGTCCCCAGACGGGAAATACATTGCCTATCGTTCCGAAGAAGGTAACGGTGGGGTGTACATTGTGCCAGCTCTTGGTGGGTCAGGATTAGAACGAAAAATCGCGTCTTTCGGATACCGCCCTCGGTGGTCGCCCGACAGCTCGCAGATCTTGTTCCGGGCCTCCCTGACGTGGTTCGTTTCAGACGAGACCTACCTGGTTAAGGTTGACGGAGGCGAACCTCACGCCCTATCGGCGGATTTCGGTTTTAAGCGAAACCTACCTGCGATGTCGGCCTCGTGGCATCCAGATGGTAAGAGAATTTCAATATGGACGTGGGAACCTTCTGGGCCCAGCTTTTGGACAGTACCAGCTACCGGCGGCCTGGCGGTTCAATCTGAAATCGCGCCCGAAGTTGCAAGACACCTTAGCGAGGCGTCGGTGGACAGCGGGGTCGAACCGACTCTAGATTTGGAGTCCTCCTGGGCACCTTCAGGAAAAGCGATTTATTTCGAGCGAGCATTCAGAGGGGCAAGAAATCTGTGGAAGATGACCATTGATCCGAAGACACAGGCGGCCACCGCAATTGAACGGGTCACGACTGGACCAGGACTAGACACGGAACTCGCCGTTTCCGCCGATGGAAAAAAGCTGGCCTATACGGTCGAAAATCGGCATGTCCGGGCTTGGCTTTTCCCTTTCGACGCCTCTCGTGGTCGCCTAACTGGTGCGGGGCGGCCGGTTACCCCACCTGGAATAGAGTCATGGCGGGAAAATATGTCGCGCGACGGCAAGAGATTGGCTTTTTGTAGCGTGCGTGCCGGCAAATGGGAGGTGTGGGAGAAATCGCTGCCAGACGGCGAGGAGGTTCCTATCTTAGCTGACAACTATAAGCGTAACATGCCGAAGTGGTCTCCCGATGGTGAGCGCATGACGTACTTGCGTTATGAAAAAGCCGCGATCGGTCAGGGCGAGAGCCGGCTTATGGTTTGGTCCAGACAGACCCATAAGGAAGAGCCAATCACGGCACCAAGCACCCTGACTCAAATCGTCCACGAGTGGTCCGCTGACGGAAAACAGCTCCTGGCATCTCTTGAAAATAGCGACACTCACCGGGCGGAAATCTGGTTGATGCCTATAGCCAATGCGGGCCCCCAATCGGGCCCATCGGCGCGAAAGATTGCTTTCCACCCAACTTACTCGCTTTGGGACTCGCACTTTTCTCCGGATGGGCGGTGGATTATCCTCGTGGCTACAGCCAATACAGAGGCCAACATTTACGTGATTCCAGCTTCCGGCGGACCGTGGTCTCTCATTTCGAAAGGCCAGCCCTGGGCTGACAAGCCTCGCTGGTCGCCGGACGGGAAAACGATTTACTTCATTTCCGCCCGCACTGGTGTGTTCAATGTCTGGGGTATCGGCTTTGATTCAACGAGCGGAAAGCCAGTTGGAGATGAGTTCCGTGTAACGGCATTTGAGAGTCCTGGCCTGATGATTCCAGACGCAATTCCCCTTGTAGAGCTTTCGGTAACCGAGGATAAGTTGGTGCAGACGATGGAAGAACGTTCCGGCAGCATCTGGGTGCTGGACAATGTAGAACAGTAATCGGGCAAATTATCCGCCAAAAAACCTCACGTTTCTGCGTCCGGAAGTCGTTTCCTTAGAACGTGGCGTTGGGTGTCTTTCCCTTCGCCAAAAACAACTGTTTGTGGCGGCAGAACGGTAGAATTGCGGGCTGAAAAACGCGCTTAGAAGTCGGCCCACCCTGCGGGAGCGGGACGCGTGTAACTCTCCAGTGCGGTATCCACGAACGCAATTTGCTGGAAGGCCGGGTGGTAATCGCATCCTACAATCATCATATCGGCTCCTTTCTCCCGAGCCTTTTGGTTGGTTTGCACCACCAAAGTTTACTCGGGCCCAGGGAGCCGACACTGTCATGGAATCAATTTCACTCATCATCCGGTCTCTTTGCCCAAAATTTCGACTAGAGGAAAAGTGCTTTGATCAGGAAGGTCGATATTTGAATAGCCTTCGGCACTCCCGCCCTAAAAAATTGTCGAAGACGGGAATGTCAAGGCCACCCTTTTGGAGGACGAATTTGCAGGAAATCAGACAGGCACGCCATTTGAACTCTTCGGTACCGTGACAGTTGCCGTAAGACTCAATGTCTTTCTGCGAAACTCCAAACACGACAGCCCCGATTTTCGACCAGACGCAGGCACCCGCGCACATAGCACAGGGTTCGTGGGTGGAATACAACACGAAATCGGGCAGATACCGACCATAGCCGGAGGAAACATATTTCAACGTTTCAAGCTCCACATGCTTGATAGATGAACCCGAAGTCTTTACCCGATTGCCAGCGGACGCGATAACCACTTCCCGCTTTCCAACAAAGCTCGTGATGACAGCACCAATGGGATAATCTCCCCGGTCGCGGGCGCGTCTTGCCTCCGCGATTGCAAGTTGCATGAATTTCTTCTTCGGTTTGTAGGTTGCTGGAACCATTTTCCCTAATGCCGGGCCGCGCCACAGGCAATCTGTTCTTACCCTTCGCTCACAACCCGGCACCGGATAGATGGGATGGCCTGGGTGGGCCACTAGGCGTCCAGGCTGTCGCAGTATTCCAACGCTCGTTGAATGCTAATTTCCATCAATTTTGCAATGTGCTTCGCCCGCTTTTTGTGGGCCAAGGATGCTTTGCTTTCTCCGGCCACGTAAGTCCAGCCGCCATCGGTATCTTGTTCCCACCCCTGACTCTGGATGACTTCGTCGGTTCCTTCTATTTCCCTGTTCACAGTCCCTCAATTCAATAATACTGCGAGCACACCCATAGCATCTCTGGGTTTCTCCGCATACGGGTTGTTGGGCAGCTTGGGTGCTCCCGGAAGCTTCGCCCAGGCAAAAAACCTTTCCCTGTTATCCCGCCAATAGCTTCTGCTGTTCTGGTTGTTCGTCGTTCTTTTCCACGTTGCTTGTGCCTCCCCGGAGGTTTTTTCATTGCGGATTTTTGTGACAATTGTGACGTGAGCTTTCAACTCGGTTCAACTAAAATCCAACATTATCAACATCGCTCGAATTTCCTTCTGTGCGGGCTGAAATTTTGTTAACTCTTTTGAATCAATAGGTTTATGGTTTAAAAAACGAGAGCCGTACGATAATTCGGAATCGGCAGGTCAGCGGTTCAAGTCCGCTCGTCGGCTCCAGTCTTCAATAACTCGCGAGCGTTTCATTGCGTCCTCGTTTCAACGGTGACGTAGATTGTGTTTGCGCCACGGCTCACAATCGTCCACCAAAAGAACTCGAAAGGAATCCGCCACAGGAGCCTCCTGAAGCGCATCGGCACAAGATTCGGCGGAATGTTGTGTAGATTACATACCTAAATCCAGCAATGTCGCAAATGCAACTGACGCGGATGAGGAGGCAGGAGATAAAATGTACGGGCTGCAAAATTGTAAAAATACGGTTTGAGCGAGGAAAGGTTGGCCTGCCTTGCCATCAGTCCGCGTTCTGGTAGTTGAGGACAACGAACCATTTCGGCGATTCATTTGTTCAACACTAGAAAACAGGCGCGATCTGCAGATCGTCGGTATAGCGTCTGACGGACTAGCCGCAGTTCAGAAGGCCGGTGAAGTCCGCCCGGACTTGGTTCTGCTCGATGTCGGGCTTCCAGCTCTCAGTGGAATCGAAGCCGCTCGAAGAATCCTCAAACTATCTCCGCAGTCGAAGATAATATTTCTTACCCAAGAATCCTCTCCGGATGTCGCGCAAGAGGCTTTCAATTTGGGTGCAAAGGGCTACGTCGTTAAAATACATGCCGGAAGCGAACTGCTGCCTGCTGTGGAAGCGGTTTGTGGGGGGGGCCAATTTGTAAGCAAGGGATTGTCCGCTCTGGGCTCCAGCGATGTTGCGGACGAGCCTCGGTCAGGCCGTCCGTCCCGTACCCAGGTCCTTCCGTCGAACGGACCGAGAACAAAGGTCCCCGGCCACGCAGTTCAATTTTATGCTGACGATGCGTCTCTCATCATTGGCTTTGTTCGCTTCATCGAAGCCGCTCTGGAGAGCGGGAACGCGGTGATCGTTGTCGCAACCGAGTCCCACCGGCAGGCTTTGCTTCAGAGGCTACAAGCGGACGGTGTCGATATAGCTGCCGCAACCGAACAGCGATGCTATATTCCTTTGGACGCTTCCGAAATGGCCTCAGCATTCATGGTGGATGATGTTCCTGACCCCGTACGTTTTCAGAAAGGCGTTCGCGACCTGTTCGCGGCAGCAGCTACGGGACCGAACGGCGATCATAGATGTGTCGCAACGTGTGGGGAAGCTGCCCCGCAGTTGTGGGCCGAGGGAAAAGGAAAAGCGGCGGTTCAGATCGAGCACCTCTGGGACGCGTTGTCCAGGGCATGTAATGTAGATACTCTGTGTGGTTATGTAGTGAACGGCTATCAACGGAAACACGAGAATCATATCTACGAGAGAATCTGCGCTGAGCACTCTCATGTTTATGTGCAGTGAATGCGAGCGTGGACTAGAGTGCCATACCCAGGACGCGATTCGGTTGAAAGCGATCCCTTCAGGATCGTGAGCCGCTCCTCCATGCTGAGGCCGCGGCCGCGGCTTCTCCCCATAACTGGACTTCGAAGCGCCGCGCTCCACTCTGCTTCGCGGAATTATGGAGAGCTTCTTGCAAAACCCGCAAGACACAAACCAGAAAGGTCCGGCAGCACCAGGCTTGGGCGATCGTGAGTTGTGAAGTCAACCTCGACTTCTTTGTTGCTCGCGGAATTCCCTAGATTCTTAGGGCTTCGTCAACACCCGGTTGCAGGCGTTGCCAACTCTCTGGGGTTTAAAAGTCGACCGCCGTGCGATAATTCGTAATCGGTAAATCAGCGGCTAAAGTCCGCTCGTCGGCTCCAGTCTTTCCGGAAGATTTGTACGCTTTCCTTTCAAATGTTCTCGTCGCGAGTCATCTGAGTTCGGTTTTTTTCGAATTCAAGAGCGCGCTGAATTAGGGTATAAATCCAATGCAGGCTCGGATTGCATTCCTATGCCCCTATTCGCGCAGGTCGTCGACGACGATTATGGCCTTGGATTTGTCTTTCTTTTCATCCTCTCGGTTGGAATGTATTTCCTCCCGACATTTGCATCGCGCAACAAGCCCCAGTTCAATTCGGTCGCCATTCTGAATTTTCTTCTGGGTTGGACTCTTGCCGGATGGGTGATTGCGCTCGCATGGGCGCTCGAGGATGCCCCGCGACTCAACAAGATAGCTCAACCTAATGCACTTGCTCCGCTTCCGGCTCCGATTCTCTGCCATACCTGCGGCAAATACTCAGAACGCGGATCGGTGCGCTGCACCACTTGCGCCGACATCCTGCCTTCCGAAGCAAGTAGGATTGACTTGTGACCCCACTGGCAAGGCCGTAAGTTATTACCGCACCTCACGCCGTCTGACTTTTCTTGCGCTCGTGACGGACACTGCGTCCTTCTACTAAGTGAAACAATTCTTCGCCGAGGTTCTTGGCATGATCTCCCGCGCGCTCCAGGGCTTGCGCCATCAACAGCAGGTTAGTGCTGTATTCGCGGCGGCGGCGGTCACTGCCTTGCAAGTGACGGTTAAAGAGGGAGCGATAGGTTTGGTCCATTCGCGGATCCTGCTGCAACACCCAGGTGGCGGAGGCGAGGTCCCGCTTTACGAAACCCTGGTAAATGCGGTCGAGCACTCCTTCCAGCATGCGTGCCATGGCCGCCAGGTCGTGGTCGTCATCCGCGGCGCGGCGCACCACCAGAGCTTGCAGTCTTTGCGCGACGGACCAGGTTAGATCGCCAATACGCTCCAGATCGATGATGAACTTCAGGCAAGCGAGCAACTGGCGGGCTTCGTTCTCACTCACCTCGGTGATGGCGCTGGTAATCTTCTGGTCAACCAGCCGCTCCATGCGATCGAGTTCCTTTTCGCAGTCCCGCACTGCGAGCAACGCCATTTTGGAGGAGTTTTCAATGTAATCGAGCAGGTTGGTGGCGGCGTCCTTCGCCACCAGGCAAGCCTGTTCCACGAGGGAGATCAATTCTTTGGTGGAGGTGCGTTGGACGGAAGCGCGCTTCATGGTCGCCATCATGATACTGCTCAGCAACTTCCCACGAGGTGAAGACTTAAATTAAAAGTTTGTGAAAAGATCTTCCTCCAACGTCATATTCAACAGCTCGAATGCAAACCATCAAT
>Ga0157378_10000024_pt1 | contig 128825 bp, 110 predicted proteins | sample M65metaG_FD_115309 | JGI IMG/M metagenome (GOLD analysis project Ga0157378, IMG submission 115309) | Miscanthus rhizosphere microbial communities from Kellogg Biological Station, Michigan, USA - M6-5 metaG | ecosystem: Host-associated > Plants > Roots > Rhizosphere > Soil | place: USA...
CGTCCTGAACTCCTAGACGAATCGGGAGAGCGCGCCGTTACATGCGAGAATAGGCCGCCGGTCGGAACCAGCGCCCGGCGCGAAAACTTCCGGCCGTTCACGCACGCGAGAAACCGATGCAAAGCCAGGCGTCTAAACAAGATCCGCTGACATTTTTCAAGATGGCCGGAGGCGGGAACGACTTCGTGATCATCGATAACCGCTCCGGCCGGATCGACGACGCCGCGGAGCTGACCCGGCGCATCTGCACCCCTCACCTTTCGGTCGGCGCCGACGGCCTGATCCTGATCGAGAACACCGGGAAGGCGACGTTCAAGATGCGCTATCTCAACGCCGACGGGTCGCTGGCCGACTTCTGCGCGAACGGCACCCGCTGCGCGGCGCGCTTCGCCTTCGTGAACGTGATTGCGCCGAAGAAGATGACCATCGAGACCGGCGCGGGCGTGATCGGCGCCGAGGTCAGCGAAGGCGGACACGTGACGCTGTCGCTCCAGCCGCCGCATTCGTTCATAGCCGACCGACCGCTGCGACTGAACGATTCTGTGATCCGCGGCAGCTCGATCATGGTCGGCGTCCCACATTACGTGCTCTTCCTGCGCGACGAGCTCTGGTCGCAGGACATCGTTCCCCTCGGGCGCGCGCTGCGCTCGCATCCCGATCTGCAGCCGGCCGGCGCGAACATCAATTTTGTAGTGGTTCGCGACCCGCACAACATCGAGGTACGGACGTACGAGCGCGGCGTTGAAGCGGAGACGCTTTCCTGCGGCTCGGGCACGGTGGCGTCGTCGGTGACCAGCGCGCTCTTCGGCAAGACGAAGTCGCCGGTGAAGGTGCTGACGCGAAGCGGGATCACGCTCGAGGTCTCGTTCCTGCTCGACGGCGGCATTGCGCGCGACGTACAGCTTCGCGGCGATGCGCGCGTGGTCTATCGCGCGACCATGACGCCGGAGACGATCGAAGGCTTCGATCCCGATTGGGTCCGCAATCCGGCCGAGAACGTGATGTGCTGACCACGATCGATTTCGGTCTCCCGATCGTCATCGCGCTCGTCCTGGTATGCGCCTGGGTCGCCCGCGGAACGCGCTGGTGCGCCGTCGTGCAATGCGCCCTGCCGCTGCTGATCGTGGCGGTGATGACGATGACGGATGCGCGCACGCGGCTGCTGGCGTACGGAGTGATCGTGGCGCTGGCGTGGGGCGGCGCAGCCGCCGCAACGGAGCGCTGGCGTCCCGCCGGCTGGCTCGGCGGCGTCTCGCCGCCGAGTGTGGTGCTTGCGATCGTTGGGATTGTCTTCCTTCGTTGGATGCCCTTTCATGAAGTTCACGTCATCAAAGAGCTGATCGTGCTCGCAGGCAGCATCGCCTTGCTTTTCGCCATCCCTCGGCGGCGAGACGCCGCCGAGCCAGCCGGCGGGACGCCAGCGCTCCTCTCGGTGCTGTTTGTTGCGGTCGTCACTCCAATCACGCCGGGAAAGATGGCCTTCTTCCCATGCGCCGTTGCGCTCCTCGCGTTCATCACCAGAAAACTCCCGCCGCTTGCGATCGCCGGCGTGTTGCTCGTCGCCGCCTTCTTCGCCCGCTACTCGCTCGCCACGATCTACCTCGCCGCCGCGATCGTCTTTCTCGTCCCGCTGCTCGAACGAATCCGGCCGCTGACCTACGCCGCGGCCGTTGTCGTCTTCGCACTCTGGCCGTGGAGCGGGATCATCGCCCGGGCGCTGCCGGTGGTGCTGCACTACGAGCCGGCTGACGGCTACTCGCGTCCGGTCGCCTCGGCGCTCGCGGCGTCGGAGACTCTGCCGCTCGGCGTGCCGCCGCATGTGCGCCATGTCGTCATCACCGCCAGCGGCGGCCAGATGGCGCGATTCAAAACTGGCCGCGTCGTCGGCACGATCGAAGCGACTGATGTGCGCGGACGGCTGAGCAAACGCGAGATCCGCATCGGCGACGTCGCCGACTTCGGCTTCCTGCGCCGCGAGCAGTTCCTCGGGGCGCGCAATCCCTTCCCGAAGTTTTCGCCGGGCGAGATCCGCGACTTCGGCCCGGAAGCCTGGATCTACGGTTCCGGCCGGACGGCGCTGGCAACCGCGGCCGACATCGCAACGCTGCGCGTCGTCGCCGCTCCCAACCTTCCGCGAGATTCGCATCTACAGATCGATGCGGTCGAGTTTCCGGCGCGATGACACTGGCACTCTTCATCGTCGCCACGCTGGCCATCCCGCTGATCGCGCTGCGCGGGCGATCGCTGCGGCGTTGTCTCGAATGCGAGCTGGCCGCGGTCGTTGTGTTCGCCGGCCTGGCCGCATTCGGCCGCGTGCTGCGCGTCAACGTCGATCTCTATCTGGCCCTCATCGCCGCCGGCACGATCCTCCTGGCTATCCCACTCGGCTTCATCGCCCTCGGCGACGACGTTCGCTGGAGCGCCAACCGCGCCTTCCTGATCGCGGCGATCGGATACGCCGTGATGATCCCGCTGCAGCTGCGCACACCGATCGACGGCGATGAGCCTTATTACCTGCTGATGACCGAGTCGCTGGTGCGCGATCACGATCTCGATCTGAGCAATCAATACCGCGACCTGGCGCACTCCGGCATCGGCCGCGACGATCTCGTCCCGCAACTGGGCGATCGAAGCGGCCCGCACGGCGAGCAGTATTCGCGTCACGAGCCCTTCCTGCCGATTCTGATGATGCCCGGCTACGCGCTCGGCGGCGTCCCCGGCGCGATCGCCGTCATCGCCCTCTTCGGGGCGCTGCTGATGCGCTCGACGATCCGCTTCCTGGAAGACGAAGGGATTGCCGACGCCACCACGCGCGCACTCTTCCCACTGATCGCCTTCGGCCCTCCGATCGTTTTCTACGCAACGCGCATCTGGCCCGAAGTGCCTGGCGCGTTTTTCTTTCTCGAAGCCGTGCGCGGCGTCCGCCAGCGCCGGCCGCCGCGCTGGATCGCAGCCACGCTGGCGCTGGTCCTGCTCAAAATCCGATTCGGGCTGCTGGCCGTCGTGCTGCTCGCGCGCGTGCTGCGCACGAAAAAACAAGCGGTCATCGCCGCGGCGCTGGTTGCCGTCCCGCTCCTGCTCGCGTTTCTGATCTCCGGTCACGCCATGAACACGCACCGCCTGCAGGAGCTGCTGCCGAGCGGCCCGATTTTCTACTGGCTCGGCCTCTTCGGACTCGTGCTCGACGGCGCCGCCGGCCTGCTGTTCCAGGCGCCGCTCTACGCGCTGGCCATCCTCGCCCTCCCCCGCTGGCGCACCCTGCCCGACGGCTTCCGCCTCGGCATGAGCGCGTCGCTGCTCTACATCCTCTATCTCATCCCCCGCTCGGAATGGCACGGCGGCTGGTCACCGCCGCTGCGCTACATCGTGGTCCTGATGCCGATCCTGGCCCTGGGCGCGGCGGTGACGTGGGAGCGCATCGGCAGCGCGCGAACCGTGATCATCGCCTGGACGATGATGCTGGTCATCCACGGCGCCGCCTTCCCCTGGCGCCTCTTCCACCTCGCCACCGGCGAAAACTTCATCGGCGAGACGCTGAGCACCCGATGGCACAGCGACTTCTCGCGCCTGATGCCGAGCTTCATCCGCCCGAATGTCGCGGCGACCACCAGCAGCATCCTGCTCGCGCTCATCCTGGTTGTAACTGTCATCCTGAGCCGCCGGAGCCGCGGAGCCGAAGGCGGAGCGGCGGAGGACGGTCGAAGGACCCCCTCACGACCTGCCGGAAGGGCGGGGGTCCTTCGACCGTCCTCAGCCCCTCCGGGGCATCGGCGGCTCAGGATGACAGGTGTACCCCTCCTCTTCGCGCTTCTCCTTCTCGCCGCATTCGTCGTCGGACGACTTCCCGCCAATCGCATCGAATTCGAGGACGCACATGTCATCCGCAACGGCGGCGAGCTTTTCCCCGAGGAGTGGACCGTCTCGCGGTTTCTTTACCAGGGAGGCTGGATCGTTCATCCCGGCAACACGCTCTCGTTCTTCGTGAACAAGGGCTCATCCACGTTGCGGTACGAATCGAAAACCGGCGCGACGATCGAAATCGCAAGACACGCATTCGTTCTGCCGCCGACGACAGCGAACTACGGCTACGCCCGCATCGACATCCCGATGACCGGCCGCTGGACTCTGCGCTGCCTCGACGGAACCGCGAACCTCGACTGGATGCAGCATGACTGACGTCTCCGTGATCGTGCTCGACATCGACGGCGGCGAGATGTTGCTGGCCTGCCTCGACTCCATCGCCTCGCAGACCCAGCCGCCGCGCGAAGTGATCGTGTTCGACAACGGTTCGCGCACGCCGGTCGCCGAGCGCATCGCCTTCCGCCACGGCCTTCACGTCTTCCGCAGCGAGACCAACCTCGGCTTCGCCGGCGGCAACAACGAGGCCTATCGCCACGCCACCGGCGACTACATCGCGCTCATTAACAATGACGTCGTCCTCGACCGCGACTGGCTGGCCACCGTCACCGCCGCACTCGATGCCGATCCGAAACTCGCCGCCGTGCAAACGATCCTGCGCAGAGATGAAACGACCATCGACGGCGCCGGCATCGACATCAGCGATGGGACTTTTCGGCAGGCGGGGCATGGCCTGCAGTTGCCAGGTTGCCAAGTTGCCAAGTTGCCCAACCAACCAGCCGGCAACTCGGCAACCTGGCAACTCGGCAACCCAACCTGGGGCGTCTCCGCCACCGCCGCCCTCTACCGCCGCGAAGCCCTCGGCGACACCATCTTCGACGACACCCTCTTTGCCTACTACGAAGACGTCGAGCTCTGCGCACGACTCCATGAAAACGGCTGGCGCACCGAAGTCCTCCCAGTCGCCAAAGCCACCCATCGCGGCTCGCAATCGGCATCCGTCCTCGGCGGCGACGCGCTGAGACTGCGAACGCGCAACCGCTACCTCGTCGCGAAAAAACATCGTGGCGTCGGACGGATCGGGGCGTTGCTGCTGGAAGACATCAAGCTCGCACTGCGCGGACGGACCTCGCTCCGCGGCATTCTGCCGGGACTCTTCACGCGGTAAAGTGCGCGCCCATGTCAGGGGTCGTAGTGCACACGCCGGACGTCGTCGGAGAACGGATGGCCGGACCAGGGATCCGGGCCTGGCACGTCGCCGGCGAGCTGGCGAAGCACTTTCCGACGACGCTGATCTGCAAACGCGAAGGCGCGCTGCCCGGGAGGCCCGCCTTTCGCGTCGCGGAACGCGGAAGCGCCGAGGCGATGGCGGCGATGAAAGAAGCAGCCGTGCTGATCGGCCAGCCGGCGCGCGGTTTCCGGCGGCGGCGCCGGACCCAGCGCATCGTCTACGACCTCTTCGATCCCGTGCTCCTCGAGTTGCGCGAGATGTACGGCAAGCGCCCTTCGATGCGGCAACGCGTTCACCTCGGCGCGGAGACTCTGCGCGTGCGCAGGGCGCTCTCCGATGGCGATCTGCTCCTCGTGGCGACGGCGAAACAGCGCGAGCTCTATCCGAACGCCCGAGGACCAATGATCGAAATCCCGTTCGGGATTGAGAGCGTTGCCGCAGCGGAAGAGCGGGAGAACATCATCCTCTGGGGTGGCGGCACGTGGGAGTGGCTCGATCCGGCAACCGCCGTCGAAGCGGTCGTCGCCGCCAACCGCCGCGGCGTCCATTGCCGACTGGTCTTCCTCGGGCGCTCGCGGCCCAACCGTCACTCCCTCGACCGGCGGCGGGAAGACCGGCTCGATGACCTCATCGCCGGTGGCACGCCATTCGTAGAGGCCAACGACGCGTGGACGCCGTATCGCGATCGCCTGTCATGGCTGCGACGAAGCAAAGCCGCTATCATGCTGCATCGTCCGACGGCGGAGGCCGCGTACTCCATTCGCACGCGGCTGTTCGACGCCATCGCAGCAGCAGTTCCCGTCATCACAACAGAGCAGGGCTTCGCCGCGGAGCTGGTCGCGGCGGAGAAATTGGGAGTGGTGGTACCGCCATCCGACCCGGCAGCCGTCGCGGACGCAATCGCCCGGCTGATTGGTGACGACGGTTTCCATGCGGCATGCGTATCTAACCTGATCCGCATCCAGCCGCGGTTCGCGTGGGATGTGGTCACGCGGCCGCTGATCGAGGCAGTAAAGCACTGGCAGTGAGGCAATGGCAGAGGCAACCAGAACGCTGAATCACGACGAGCCGCGAATCCTTCGCGGCCTGGCCACGCATCCGCTCGATCTCTCCATCGCCATCGTCACCTGGAACAGCGAGCGCTGGATCGAGCGCTGCCTCCAGTCGATCGCCGCCGCCTGCGGCAGCCTGGCCTACGAAGTCATCGTCTACGACAACGCCTCCTCCGACGCCACGCTGGCCGCGATCGGGGACAAGGTGGAAATCATCCGCGGCGCTTCCAACGACGGCTTCGCCGCGGGCGTCAATCGCGTCGTCACCCGCGCCGGCGGCCGCTACTTTTTCCTGCTCAATCCCGATTGCGAGCTGGCTCCGGGCGCGCTGGAGACGCTGGTCGAGTTTCTCGACGCCAATCCGGTCGTGGCCGCAGCGGCGCCGCTGCTGTCGGACGAAGCGGGCGACTCGCAGCGCGAGTTCCAGCTGCGCCGGCTGCCGACGCTGGCCACGCTGGTGAGCGAGGTCTTCGGCATCGACAAGCTCTTCCCGGCCAACCGGATGACGGCGCGCTACCGCTATCGCGAGCTGGAGCTGACGCACCCGCAGCCGGTCGAACAGCCGGCCGCCGCAGCGCTGCTCCTTCGCCGGGAGGTTTTCGCCGAGGTTGGGGCGTTCGATGAGCGATTCGCGCCGGCGTGGTTCGAGGATGTCGACTATTGCCGCCGCCTGGCCGCGGCCGGGCACACCATCTTCGTGGTTCCGGCAGCACGGGCCCGCCATTTCGGCGGCGCGTCGCTCGAGCACGTTCCCTTCGCCGAGTTCATCGCTCTCTGGTATCGCAACATGTGGCTCTACGCGCGCAAGTGGCTCACGCCGGGACAGGCCGAGTCGCTGCGATGGGCGATCGTGATGGGGATGCTTCTGCGCATACCGCTCGCGCTCCTCGGCATCGCCAACCGTCACCTCGGCCACCTGAGCGCCGCCCGCGCCTACGCCGGCGTGGCCCGAAAGGCCCTCACGCGATGGAGCGGCGCCTGACGAACGGGCTCGTCTCCGTCATTCTCGTCACCTGGAACAGCGCGCCATTTCTCCGCCGCTGCCTCGCCGCACTAGCCGCGCAGACGTATCCCGAAGTCGAGTTGATTCACATCGACAACGCCTCGGCCGATGACTCGATGGCCATCGTTCGCGAGTGCGCGCCCGAGGCAAGGCAGATCGTGAACGATACAAACCGCGGCTTCAGCGCGGCGGTGAATCAGGGCGTGCGGACGGCTCGCGGAGAGTTCGTCTTTCTTCTGAATCCTGATGCGTTCCTGGAGCCGGATTACGTGGCGAAGTTAGCCGCTGCATTGACGGGCAACTTCGGCATGGCCACCGGAACGCTGTTGCAAGCCGAGACCGGCTTGATCGACAGCAAAGGCATTCGAATGACGCGGTCCGGAAGGCATTTCGATGTCGACCAGGGCCTGCGCTCCGACCCCCGACCCCCGACCCCCGACACCCGCGAAGTCTTCGGCGTCTCCGGCGCCGCCGCGATGTACTCGATGCAATTCGTTCGCGACGTCACCATCGGCGGCGAGTTTCTCGACGAGGACTTTTTCACCTTTCGCGAAGACGCCGACGTCGCCTGGCGCGGGCAGCTGTTCGGCTGGAAAGCGATCTATGTACCGGACGCGGTCGCGCATCACGTTCGCACCGTGACGCCGGAGAAACGGCGCAGCCTCTCGGCAATCATCAACATGCACGGCGTCAAGAACCGCTTCCTGCTGCGGCTCAAGAACGAAGGGCTCTACCTCGCGATCAGGAACGCCCCGTTCGAGCTGACGCGCGATCTCATCGCCATCGTGGCCACGCTGACGATCGAGCGCAGCTCGCTTCCGGCGCTTTCGTGGCTGTGGAAGAATCGGCGCCGGATCATGGAAAAACGACGCGCCATCCAGAGCCGCCGCCGCGTCTCCGACCGCCAGCTCGCCGGATGGTTTCGGTGAAGATCGCCATCGCCGGCACGCGCGGCATCCCCGCGCGCTACGGCGGCTTCGAGACCTTCGCCGAGGAGCTGTCGGCAAGGCTGGCGACGCGCGGCCACGACGTATCGGTGTATTGCCGGGACGTCGCTCCGAGCACCGACAACCGACAACCGACAACCGTTCACCGCCTCGTCCTCCCCGCTCTTCGCCACAAGTACTTTGAAACCGTCAGCCACACCCTCCTCTCCGCGCTCGATGCTTTGGGGCGCGATTTCGACGTCGTCCTTCTCTGCAACGCCGCCAACGCCTTCGTCCTCCCGCTGCTGCGCGCGGCGCGGATTTCGGTGGCGATCAACGTCGACGGCATCGAGCGCCACCGCCGCAAGTGGAACGTGGCCGGCAAAGCGGTCTACGCCATCGGCGAATCGTTCTCGGCGCTCTTCGCCAACCGCGTCGTCGCCGACGCCAACGTCATCGCCGATTACTACCGCCAGCGCTACGGCATCGAGCCGGTGATGATCCCCTACGGCGCGGAGTTCCCATCCGAGGAGGACAGCGACGTCCTTCAACGCCTCGGCGTCGAGGCCGGTAACTACCTTCTCTACGTCAGCCGCTTCGAGCCGGAGAACAATCCGTTGGAAGTTGTCGAAGCGTACGAGAAAATCGCCGGCGCGCCCAAACTCATCATGCTCGGCGCCGCCTCCTACGATCGCGATCTCGACGCCGCCCTGCAACGCCACACTTCCGATCGCATCCTCTTTCCCGGCGCGCTCTACGGCCGCGACTACCGGACCCTGCAGCGCAACGCGCTCATCTATATCCAAGCCACCGAGGTCGGCGGCACCCACCCCGCCATGATCGAGGCCATGGCCTCGGGTGGCTGCGTTCTGGCGCACGACACGCCCGAGAACCGGGAAGTCGGCGGGGATGCCGTCGGTTACTTCCGGCTGCGTCCGTCCCAGACACTTTCAGGCACACTTTCGGAATGTCTCGAATCGCCGGCGATGCGCTAGCGGATGCGGTCTGCCGCCCGGGCTCGCGCCGGGGAACGATATGGCTGGACGGCGGTTACCGACGCGTACGAGCAGCTTTTCGGCGAAATCGCTCGCTAAGTACACGGTGTTGGACGCTGCGCCGTCGGTTTCCGTAGTACATTCGACGCAAATCGTTTCGAGAGTCGTTTCACTGGTAAGAGGTTGAATGCTTAAAGAAAAAGCGCGCATGATCGCGAGGGTCGTCTACGTAGCCGACCTTGCGCTCACGACGGCTGCTTTCTTTGCCGCCTTCTTCATCCGTGATCTCGTCTTGCCGAGAATCGCGCCCGGGCAGTTTCCGACAGGGCTGTTCCCGCTGCGTGAGTACGTCAAGCTCTACCCGGTCGTCCTCATCCTCTGGTCGGTGCTCCTCTTCAGCTACCACAGCTACCACAGCCATCGCACCGTCCCGCTCCTCAGAGAAGCACTGACGGCCATCCGCGTCGTCTTCTTCGGCAACGCCATCCTGGCCACGCTGGCTTACCTTCTCCCGCTACGGCAGCTCTCGCGCGCCTGGTTCGTCCTCTTCGGCGTCCTGGCCACCCTGTTCCTCGTTCTGGAAAAAGTGGTCGTGCGCACCGTGGCCCGCTACGTCCGCGCGAAGGGTCTCAACTACCGGACGCTGCTGATCGTCGGCACCGGCCGGCGGGCCATCGAAGTAGCCCGCACGATCGAAGGTCACAAGTACTGGGGCTACAAGATCCTCGGCTTTGTCTCCGACGGCCATCGCCTGTCGAACGGCTGGGCGCGTTTCCGCGTGTTCGGCAGCGTCCCCGACCTTCGCCGGCTCCTCGAAGGGGGCCAGTTCACCGAGCCGATCGACGAGATCGTCTTCGCCGTCACCCGCAAGAAGCTCGACGAGATGAAGCAGATCTTCCTGATGTGCGAGGAGCTCGGCATCCGCACCCGCGTGGCCATGAACTTCTTCCCGAATCGCGTGGCCCGCGTGGAGCTCGAGGAGCTGGAAGGGATTCCGTACCTCACCTTCACCACCACGCCGTCGAACGAATCGCAGCTGGCGGTCAAGCGGCTGCTCGACGTGGCCGTCTCGATGCTGCTGCTGATGCTGGCTCTCCCAGCGATCGGTATCGCGGCGATCGCCATCAAGCTCTCCTCGCCGGGATCGATCCTGTTCAAGCAGAAGCGGATGGGACTCAACGGCCGCATCTTCACGCTCTTCAAGTTCCGGACGATGTTCGAGGATGCTCACGAACGGCGCGGCGAAGTGACTCATCTAAATGAAATGAGCGGACCGGTGTTCAAAGCGAAAGACGATCCGCGCATCACCGCCGTCGGCCGCGTGCTGCGCAAGTTCTCGCTCGATGAGCTGCCGCAGCTTTGGAACGTGCTGAAGGGCGACATGAGCCTGGTCGGGCCGCGGCCTCCGATTCCGGAGGAAGTGGCTGCGTATCACCGCTGGCACCGCCGCCGGCTGTCGATGAAACCGGGCCTGACGTGCCTCTGGCAGGTCAGCGGCCGGAACAACGTCGACTTCGATCGCTGGATGCAGCTCGATCTGCAGTACATCGACAACTGGTCGCCATCGCTCGATCTGAAGATCCTCCTGCGAACAATTCCGGCAGTTCTCTCCGGCCGCGGCGCAAGCTAGTGCGACAATCCCGCGCGTGACTCTCCGCCGCGCGCTCACCATCCTCTGCCTGGCCGCCATCGTGGCGCTGTGTGTCGATGCGCGCCTCGTGTGGTTGCCGTTCAGCGATCGCAAGCCGCTGGCGCAGGCGCTGGACGGCTTCTACGACCGGCAATGGCCGCAATATCCGCGCTTTCTGCAGGACGTCCGCGCGCACACGCAGCCGGGCGACACCATCGCCATCATCGTCCCGGCCATGGGATGGGATGACGGCTATTCGTACGCGTTCTACCGCGCCAGCTACTACCTCACCGGCCGCGAGGTGCTGCCGCTGGTGACACCGCAGAACGGACGTCTGCCGCAGAACCTCCGGGACGCAAAGTACGTCGCCGCCTTCGGCGTAACGTTGCGGCTGCCGGCGGAGGTTGTGTGGAAGGGGGAACGCGGTGCGCTGCTGAGGTTGCGGCGATGACAGAAGCACAGACAAGAGTGTCTGTGCTGAGGACCGCACGATGATCCCCACCCTCATCGCTATCCTCAGCCTCACAGTCCTCGGCATCCCGATCGCGCTCAGCAACGATCGGCGCAGCCGCGGACCGCTGCTCATCGGAACGGCGTTCCTCTACGGCAGCGGCGCCATGTTCCTGGTGCTGCTGACGCTCTCGATCATCCACATCCGCTGGACCTTGATCAGCGTGACCGCCGCCGCGCTTGCTATCTTCTGCGCCGCTGCCGTCATCGCGAGAATGCGAATCGGCAACCCGGCAACCCGGCAACCCGGCAACCCAAAACCCCACATCCTCGACCTCGTCACCATCGTCACCCTCGCCGGCTACGCGCTTTACGCCACGCTCGTGCCGCTGTGGGAGTGGGATTTCTGGGCCATCTGGGGATTGAAAGCGAAGGCGTTTCTCGAGATCGGCGGCATCGACTGGCGTTTTCTGGAGAGCCGCTGGAACACCTTCCTCCATCCCGACTATCCGCTGCTGGTTCCGCTGAACTTCGACTTCGTAGCCCTCGCCGGCGGCTGGGACGATCGCTGGCTTGGCCTGCTCTTCGTCGTCTGGGGAATCGCCTTGTTGCTCATCGCCCGTGGGCTGGCCACGCGCGAGACCACACCGTTCTTCGCCTCGCTGCTCACGCTGGCGCTGGCGGCGAGCGCCGTCAGCCGCTACATCGGCCTGGGAGAAGGAGCGCTCATCGCCTTCGGCGGCGCTGGCGTGCTGTTCATCCGCGCGGCATTGCACGACGACGATGCCGCCGACTGGCGCAACGGCACGCTGATGCTCGGCTTCGCCGCGAACTGCAAAAACGAAGGGATGGCGTTGCTGGTGGCGGTGACGCTGGCAATCGTCGTCGTTTCGTGGAAGCGACTACTCAAGCTCTGGCCCGCCTATGCCCTCGCCTTGCCGTGGCTCCTTCTGCGCGCCACGCACGCGCTCTCCACCGACATCGCCGGCGGTTCGGCGACCGCGCGCGTGATGGCGCGGCTGCCGTTCATCCACCAGATCCTTCGCTATCTCGCGGCGCGGCTTTACGAGCCGTGGTTCTGGGTGGCCCTGCTGGCCGGAATCCTCATCGCCCCCGCCGCCGCGCGGCGCCGCGAGGCCTTCGTCCTGCTCACCACAGCCATTCAGCTCGCTTTCTACGTCGCGGCCTACCTCGGCACGCCGCACGATCTTCGCTGGCACATTGGGACATCTTGGGCGCGGCTCACCGCGCAGATCGCCGTTCCGATCACCTTCACCGTCCTGCTGATGCTTGCGAATTCGCTGCAGCGCGGAGAAGATGCGCCGCATGCCGAAGCTGGACCCGACGAGTGATGAATTCCGTGCCGCCGGCCACAAACTGATCGACTGGATCGGCGACTACCTCGACAACGTCGATCAGTACGACGTCCTCTCCCGCGTGCAGCCCGGCGACATTGCCAGGCAGTTCGCCGCCGCGCCGAGCGCTCAGGGCCGGCCATACGACGAGCTGCTGGCCGAGGTCGACTCGAAGATCATCCCGGGCGTCACGCACTGGAACCATCCCGCCTTCTTCGCCTACTTTTCGATCACCGGCTCGCAAGCCGGAATCCTGGCCGAACTACTCACCGCGGCGCTGAATCTGAACGGGATGATCTGGCGGACGTCGCCATCGTTGACCGAACTGGAGACGGTGACGCTGCGCTGGCTCCGCGAAGCCCTCGGCCTGCCTCGCGATCTCTTCGGCATCATCAACGACACCGCGTCGATCAATTCGTTTCTGGCGCTGGCGGCGGCGCGCGAGTACGTTGCGCCGGAGATTCGCACGCGCGGGTTCAAGGCAGCACCATCGCTGCGGGTCTACTGCTCCGAGCACGCGCACTCGTCCATCGAGAAAGGCGCCCTTGCCCTCGGCTTCGGCATCGACGGCGTGGTGAAAATCGCCGGCGATGAAAATTTCGCCATGAGCGTCGACGCGCTGGAAGCCTCGATTGCACGCGACCGCGCGGCGGGCCACGTTCCCTGCGCCATCTCCGCAACCGTCGGCACCACGTCGTCCGCCGCCATCGATCCGGTCAAACGCATCGCGGCAATCGCCAAGCGCGAGAACGTCTGGCTGCACGTCGATGCCGCCTACGCCGGCCCGGCCACCATCTGTCCCGAGTTTCGCTTTCTGTGGGACGGCGTCGAAGCGGCCGACTCGATCGTCATCAATCCGCACAAGTGGCTCTTCACGCCGATCGATTGCAGCGTGCTCTTCACCCGCAAGCCCGACGTGCTGCGCGAGACCTTCTCGCTCGTCCCCGAGTACCTGAAGACCACCGACACCGCCGAAGTGAACTTCATGGACTACGGCCTCCAGCTCGGCCACCGCTTCCGCGCCCTCAAGCTCTGGTACCTCTTCGAGCACTACGGCATCGAACGGATGCAGTCCGTGATCCGCCAGCACATCGCCGACGCCGCGCGCCTCGCCGCCGAACTGCAGAAGCGCGACGACGTCGAACTGATCGCGCCGCAGAGTTTGAGTGTGGTGGTGTTCCGCAAGATCGTCCGCTCTCCCGACGGCACGATCGACGAAACCGCATCCGAACGCGCCAGCATCGAAGCCCTCGAACGGATGAACGCCAGCGGCCGGCTCTTCGTCTCCCACACGCGGCTGCGCGGCCGATACGGAATTCGCGTCGCCATCGGAAATGGGGCGACGGAGTGGGAGCATGTGGAGCGGGTGCTGGAGTACCTCTGAGGCAAACTTGAACTTCAAACGCATTGGCCCGTATCGCCTGTTCTTCACGAGCAACGATCTCGACGAGCCGGCGCACATTCACGTCGAGCGTGATGGGATGGTCGCCAAGTTCTGGCTCTCACCGATCTCGTTGTCGAAGTCCGCTCGCTTCGCGGCGCACGAGCTGTCCAAAATGGAGCGCATCGTGCGCGACAACCACTCCGCTATCATGGAGGCTTGGAATGACTTCCTTCGCTGTCGAAACTAATCCGCGGGCCGTCGACATCGCCATCACAGACGACGAGCTGATCGCGCACCTAGCCGATGGCCGCACGGTGAGTGTGCCGCTCGCATGGTTTCCGCGTCTCCTACACGCTTCTGCGGACGAACGCGCGGACTTTCGCATCATCGGGGACGGTGAGTATCTCAACTGGCCAGAGCTCGACGAAGATCTGAGTGTGTCCGGGTTGTTGCGCGGGACGCGAGCCGTCGGGCGCTGATCGAGTAGACGGATGGGCCACATCGAGGCTGCGCCAACTCCCAAAGAACCCACCTTCCTCGACACCTTCCTTGAAGACGCCCGCGACTGGTGCCGCGGCAGGATGTGGATTCCGCGCGCGATCCTGCTGCTCGTCCTCGTCTACATCTTCACCATCAAGTTCCGCGATCCCACCCGCTGGACGATCTTCTACGGCATCACACTCGGCTTTCACGAGATGGGGCATCTCCTCTTTGCCTGGGCGCCGCACTTCATCACGTCGATCATGGGGAGCGTGTTTCAGATCGCCATCCCCCTCATCTGCATCGTCTACTTCGCGCGGCAGCCGGACTACTTCGGGATGTCGGTGGGCGGGTTCTGGCTTTCGTACAGCTTGTATGAATTGTCGGTGTACGTGGGCGATGCGCGGTCGAAGGATCTGCCGTTGGTTGGATTCGCGTCATCCCAGGATCTGGAGCATGACTGGGCGTATCTGCTCGGCACGCTGCACATGCTGCCGGCGGATCACTTCTTCGCCTTCCTGTTGCGAATGGGCGGACTGATCGCCGGCCTCGCGTCGTGCACGTTCGCGGCGTGGCTGCTGGTTACGATGTCGCGGTCGCGCAGTGTTCACGGATCTCTGTGATCAGCGCGGCGCCGTACGCTTCCATCTTGGCATCGCCGATGCCGTAGATGCCGCGCAGCTCGTACAGCGTCGTCGGCCGCACACGCGCCAGATCGCGCAGGGTCTTGTCGCTGAAGACGACGTATGGCGGCACGCCGCGATGCTCCGCCTCGGAGCGGCGCCATTTGCGCAGCCGCTCGAACAACTCGCGATCGTGCGGCTGCAGCGGATCGAGCGGCGCGGAGCCGGATGACGAACGCGACGTGCTTCGATCGCGCTTCTGCGCCACCGGCTGCCGCAGCTTGACCTCGGCGGCGCCGCGCATGGCATCGCGGGCGCGCGCGCCGAGGCGGAGGATCGGGTATTCGTCGTCCGTCTGGCGCAGGAAATCCTGGGCGATCAGCTGGTAAATCCACTCGCGCAACTCGTGCTTCGTCGACGTCTTCAGCAAGCCGAACGTCGACAACCGGCTGTGGCCGCGATCGCGAACTTTCTCCGTGTCCTCGCCGCGAAGCACGCTCACCACGTGTCCGACGCCGAACGACTCGCGAACGCGGTAGACGCACGAGAGGATCTTCTGCGCGATCACCAGCGCGTCCGGCACGCTCTCCGTTTCGCCGAGGCAGATGTCGCAGGCGTGGCAGTTCTCGGCGGTGTACTGCTGGCCGAAATACTCGACCAGCGCGCTGTGCCGGCAGGCCGCCGCGGAGCAGTAGCGATCGAGATCGCGCACGTGGCGCATCGCCGACTCGACCCAGGCCGGATCGGGCTCGACGCCCTCGCCGCCGCGCTCGAGCATCGTGCGCCAGACGATGGCATCAGCGGCCGAGTAGAGCAGCACGCACTCCGCCTCGAGTCCGTCGCGGCCGGCGCGACCGCTCTCCTGCTGATAGTGCTCGATCGACTTCGGCATCCCGGTGTGCAGCACAAAGCGGACGTTCGATCGATCGATGCCCATTCCGAAGGCGACCGTGGCGACGACCAGATCGCATTTCTCCGACGCGAATTTGTCCTGCGCCGCGCGCCGGTCCTCGGGGGTAAGTCCCGCGTGGTAGGCGACGGCATCGATCCCCTTGCGCCGCAGCTTCTCCGACAGCGAATCGACGTCGCGCCGGCGGATGCAGTAGATGATTCCTGCCTCCCCTTTGTGCCGCTCCACAACGTCGACGACCTGTTTCCATTCATCCGTTCGCGGGAGCACGCGATAGGTCAGATTGGGCCGGTCGAAATCGCCAACCAGCATCACCGGATCGCGAAGCGACAGTTGCTCGGCGATGTCGTTGCGCACCCGCGGCGTGGCCGTGGCGGTATATGCATGCACCGACGCCTGCGGAAACGTCTTGCGAAGATCGCGAAGCTGCCGGTACTCCGGCCGGAAGTCGTGGCCCCAATGACTGATGCAATGCGCCTCGTCGATGGCGAACGTGCGCACGTTCGCGCGCTGCAGCAGATCGCGAAAGCTGGCCACGGCTAGTCGCTCGGGCGACGCGAAGAGCAGTTTGATCTTGCCATCGAGCACATCGCGCTCGATGGCGCGCTGCTGATCGCTGCGCTGCGAGCTATTGAGCTGCGCCGCGGCAACCCCGCACTCGCGAAGTCCGTCGACCTGGTCTTTCATCAGAGAGATCAACGGGGATACGACCACGGTTACGTGCCCGCTCAGCAACGCCGGCGCCTGGTAGCAGAGCGACTTGCCGCCGCCGGTCGGCATCACCACCAGCGAGTCGCGCCCTTCGATGGCCGCCATCATCGCTTCCTGCTGCAGCGGTCGGAAGGAGTCGTAGCCCCAGTGGTGGGAAACAAGGTCGCGGAGGCGTGAGAGCACTGGAGGTGATGGTACCTCGGAGGCTGGTGCTCGGTGCTCGGTTGTCGGTGCTCCGTTATTGCCGAGCACCGTCAACCGAGCACCGAGCACCATCACACCCCCATATAATCCGGAACTCATGCACCCGCTCCGCGCGACGCCGCGACTTACCCATGCCATCGAAGCCGTCGCCGATCTCCTCTCGAAGCTGCGGATCGAATCGATGTTTGTCGGCAGCGTGGCGCGAGCGGCGTGGCTGGGTGGCCTGATCGACTGCGGCTCGATCGACGTCCTCGGCCTGATGCAACCGCAACAGAAAAATCAGGTTGCGATGATGGCCAGCAACAACGGCTTCCGCGTTGATAAAGATGAGATTGACCAGACCGAGGAGCTCGACCTGATCCCGCTCACGTGGATCGATGAAGACGACGTCCGCGTGCACGTTCTCGTCGCCAGCAACGCCCTTTACGCGCGGATGTTCGGCGCCGCGCGCACCACCAAACTCTACGAGCGGGAGATTCGCGTTCCGTCCGCCGAAGACACTGCGCTCCTGCTCAGCATGTCCGACGATCGCGACGACATTCGCATCCTGGCCGCCTCCGAACAGTTCGACCGCAACGCCTTCAACGACAAGCTGGTGTCGATCGGGCTGAGGGAGTTGGTGCTGTGATTTTCATCGACAACCAGAAGGACTTCGACGCCGCCATGGCCCGCGTGGCCGCGCAGCCGGTCATCTCGCTCGACACCGAGGCGGACTCGCTGCATTCGTACTTCGACAAGGTCTGCCTGATTCAGATGTCGTTTCCAGGCGAGGACCTGATCATCGATCCGCTGTGCAAGATCGACATCTCGAAGTTCGGCGAGATCCTGGCCAATCGCGAGATCACCAAGATCCTGCACGGCGCCGACTATGACCTGCGCATCCTCAATCGTGATTTCGGATTCACCATCGCCAATCTGATCGACACGATGGTCTGTTCGCAGCTCCTCGGGTACGAAGCCTTCGGCCTTGCGGCGCTCCTCGATCGCCACTTCGGCTACAAGGTCGATAAGAAGCACCAGCGCGCCGACTGGGCCATGCGCCCGCTGCCGCCGGACATGCTCGATTACGCGTCGACCGACACGCGCCACCTCGTCGATCTGGCCGCGCGTTTGCGCGATGAGCTGACCGCGCTTGGACGATGGGAGTGGGCGGTCGAGGAGTTCGGCCGCCTGGAGCAGATCCGTTTCAACGAAAAGGATTCCGACGAGGAGCCGTTCCGGCGCCTCAAAGGCCTCGGCGCGCTCGATCGCCGTTCGCTGGCCGTCGTTCGCGCGCTCTACGACTATCGCGATGGTCTGGCGCGCGAGGCCGACCGCCCGCCGTTCAAGATCTTCAGCAACGATCTGATTTTCGAAGTGGCCAAAGTCAAGCCGGTGACGCTGCAGGAATTCGGCGTCATCAAAGGCGTCTCCGGCTATCACCGCGGCCGCTACGGACGCGACATCGCCCGCATGGTCGAGGAAGCGCTGGCCATCCCCGAGGACCAGCTGCCGGAAAAGAGCGAATCGAAGACCTGGCTCCGCGATCGCGAGCTCGAAGCGCGCATCGACCGGATGAAGAAAGCGCGCGACAAGATCGCCAAGGACCTGAAGGTCGACGCCTCGGTGCTCGCCCCGCGCCACATCCTGCTCACCGTGGCCCAGGCCCAGCCGCAGGAGCCGTCCGATCTCGATGGCGTCCCGGTGATGCGCAACTGGCAGAAAGCGCTGCTGGGACAGGCGCTGATCGATGCGTTGCGCGGCGGCGTCAAGCCGCCGCAGTCGAAGCTGTTTTAGCGCAGCGACGGAGCGCTGGCGTCTCGCCGGCTGGCTCGGCGTCGTCTCGACGCCGTGGTTACCGGCAAGTATCCGATATCGGCGGCGGGACGCCGCCGATCCAGCCGGCGTGGACGCCAGCGCTCCGTCGCGGAAACGATAGAATGCGCACCCCATGGAACGAATCAAAGACTACAAAGTGATCGTCATCGGATCCGGCCCGGCCGGTTGCACGGCGGCGATCTATCTCTCTCGCGCGAACCTTGCTCCGCTGGTCCTCGAAGGGCTGCAGCCGGGCGGGCAGCTCACCATCACCACCGACGTCGAAAACTATCCCGGGTTCCCCGAGGGGATTCTGGGACCGAAGCTGATGGATCTGATGCGGCAGCAGGCGGAACGCTTCGGCGCCATCTTCAAGATGGAGCAGGTCGAAAGCGTGCAGCTGGCCGGGCATCCGTTCGTCATCACCACTGACTCGCACGTCTACGAATGCGAGGCGCTCATCATCGCCGCCGGCGCCTCGGCGATGCAGATCGGACTGCCGAGCGAGAGGGCGCTGCAGGGCTTCGGCGTCTCGTACTGCGCCACGTGCGACGGATTCTTTTTCAAGAACAAAGAGATCGTCGTCGTCGGCGGCGGCGACTCGGCGATGGAGGAGGCCACTTTCCTCACCAAGTTCGCCAGCAAGGTCACCGTGGTCCATCGCCGCGAGGAGCTGCGCGCCTCGAAGATCATGCAGGACCGCGCGCGCGGCAATCCGAAGATCGAGTTCATTCTCGATTCGACGGTCGACGAAGTCATCGGCACGAAAGAGGGCGGCATCACTTCGCTCAAGCTGCGCAACCTGAAGACGAACGTCGTCACCGACTTCGCCACGCAGGGGCTCTTCGTCGCCATCGGACACTCGCCCAACACGCAGGCGTACGCGGGCCAGCTCGAGCTCGATGAGCGCGGCTACATCTCCCTGCGCCATCCGCACTCCACAGCCACCAACATCCAGGGCGTCTTCGCATGCGGTGATGCCGTCGATCACGTCTATCGCCAGGCGGTCACGGCGGCCGGCACCGGGTGCATGGCCGCGCTCGACTGCGAGAAGTGGCTGACGCACGAGCGCATCACCGAGCGCTGGGATCTTCCCCAAGGGGAGGAGGAGCGCGTTTGACCAAGCGCAGCGCGAAGACCGTTCTGATCCTCGGCGGAGGCGGCATGGTCGGCGTGCAGGTCGCGCGCGAGGTGGCCCGGGAGCTGAACCCGGATCGCATCGTCATCGCCGCGGTGAGCAAGAAGGAGGTCGACGATGCGCTCGTCTTTCTTCGCGACCAGATCGACAAGCGGATCGAGCTCGTCGGCGAGTTCGGAAACGTGTTTGTCCCCGAGGAGCTGAAGCACGCCAACCGTGAAACGATCGTCGAGAACCGCGAGCAGTTCGACCTGCTCTTCGACGCCGTCTTCCGGCGCGAGATCAGCTACCAGACCTCAGCGCTGTTTCAGCTGGTCGACAAATACCAGCCGGAGGTCGTGATCGATTCGATCAACACCGCCACGGCCATCAGCTACCAGGACGAGTTCGAGCTCGCCATCAAAACAAAAGGCCTCATCGACGGACTGGAAGCGCGCGAAGGCGCCATCGCCCGCGAAGATCTGGATCCGCTTTTCGCCACGGTCAGGAAACTTCTCATCGCCCAAGGCATCCCGCAGATCGCGCGGCACATCCTGCTGCTCAGCGAGACGCTGAAGAACACGAACGTCGAAACGTACGTAAAGGTCGGCACCACCGGCACGGGCGGGATGGGACTCAACATTCCGTACACGCACAGCGAAGACAAGCCGTCGCTTACGCTGCTGGCAAAGTCGGCAATCGGCTTCGCACACACCGGCCTGCTTTTCCTGCTGGCGCGCACGCCGAATGAGTCGGAGACGTCCATCAAGGAGATCAAGCCGGGAGCGATGATCGGATTCCGCCGGGTGGAGAAGCGCCACATTCCGGTGCGGATCGACAAACCGGAGTCGTACGCGCCGGCGTTTCTCATCGAGCCGAAGGACGAGGTGCTGGGATCGCAGCTTCAGTTGCGCGACGACCAGCCGTACGAAAAACTCGGCGGCCGCGATGTGAAACTGGAAGTAATCGGCGCCGACACCGGCGAGAACGGTTTCTTCTCCATCGGCGAGTTCCAGGCGATCACTTTTCCGCGGCAGATGGAGTTCGTGACGCCGGAGGAAGTGGCGCGGACGGTGGTGCTGGAGATTCTCGGCGCCTCGACCGGCCGCGACATGCTGGCGGCGATCGACGGCGCCATCACCGAGCCGAGCTACCGCGCCGGCGTCATCCGCGATCATGCCGTCCGCCAGATGCATCGCCTCGAATCGCAACTGCTCGGCGAGGTCCCATCGATCGCCGTAGGCCACCTCGGGCCGCCTCGTTTGTCCAAGTTACTCGCCGAGGCGTATTTGATCCGGCATGCGAGCGACAGGAAGAATGTGGCCGAGATCCGCGACATCGACGCCGCCGACATGCAGCGATTCGTCGATCGCTATCTCGCCGAGAATCCTGCCGTGACCAGCACCATCGTCCGCATCGGCACGCCGATCCTCCGCGAACGCGATGGCCGGCTGACGCTCACCCGCGGTCCGCGCATCAGCATTCCGCCCGTGGTCGGAGGACAATCGCTGGTCGGGCTTGATGACGCGCGCATCGATCAGTACGCGGCCTCGGGATGGGTCGATCTTCGCCTATCGAACTTCGTCAAATGGCGCGAGCGCCTCGAACGGGCCAAGCCGGGAGACATCGAGAAATTCGGCTCCGCGGCATTCGACCTGACGCGGTATCCCGGCGAACGCTTCGAGCCCGGCGATTTCGTCGGCTGGCTCTTCGTCAACGAAGCCGACGAGCAGGGCAGCTTCGGCCGGCGACTGTTTTAGCTGCGCGCTTCGCGCGCGTTGTCTGCGCTGGCGCGCGTTGTCGTTGTCTGCGCTGCGGCGCGTGGCCAGGAGCATCAGGCACTGCACCTTGCGGAAGCACAGACAGGAGTGTCTGTGCTTGTGCCAGCAGGAAGGGCTTCGGGCAATCGGCCACGCGCGCCGCGGCGCGCAGACAACCGACAACGCGCGAAGCGCAGACAACGCGGCGAAGCCGCAGCTAGAACGCGTTGAGGATGTACTCGAGCGGATTCACCGGATTGTTGTTCAGGCGCACCTCGTAATGCAGATGCGGGCCGGTGGAGCGGCCGGTGGAACCGACATAGCCGATGATGTCGCCGCGTTTCACGTGCTGGCCGGGCTTGGCCGCGTACGACGACAGATGGCCGTAGCGCGTCGAGTAGCCGTAGCCGTGCGAGAGGTAGATCACGTTGCCGTAGCCGTTGGCCCATTCGGCCTTGACCACGATGCCGTCGGCGGGAGCGCGAACGGCCTGACCGACTGCTGAGGAGATGTCGACGGCGTTGTGCGTGCCGCGCTCGCCGGTGAACGGATCCGAGCGGCCGCCGAAACCGTCCGTCAGGATTCCACGGACCGGAGCGATCGACGGAGTCGACGCCAGAAGCTGCGACTGCGCAACCAGCTTCTGCTCGAGCACGGAGAGATCGCTCTCGATGCGGTGCGAGCGGAAAGCCATCTTGTCGACGTCATCGCGATACGGGTTGTCGCCGAGGTCCGTCGGGCGAAGGCCGCCGACGCCGCCCTGGGCGCTGTCATCGAGGCTGCTGATGCCGGCGTAGATGGCCAGCTTGCGGGTACGGTCTTCCACGGTATGGAGCTGGCCGCGGAGGGACTCCACGGACTTGCTGAACTGCTCGTTGGCGGTCTGGAGCTCTTTGTTCTCGTGGCGGAGCTGGCTCAACTCGTGCGTCTGCGACAGGGAGGTGAAGTACTGGATGGAGAAGAACGTCGAAAGACAGAGGGACGAGGTCACGACCGACATCAGGGAGATGAGCAGGCGGTGGGAGACTTTCAACTTCCGGAACTTCGCCCGTGCGTGCGGGACAAAGATGATTGTTGAGTATTTCTGATCCATGCTCACTCCTTAAAACCGGGTACCGGTGGACGTTGGTGGGGCCGTATTCTATGGAAAGGAGGTGCGGAGTCAACGCAAAATCGAGCCTTAAGTTATGTGAAAGCAGGCACTTGCAGGCCTGTTTTATGCGGTTACGCCATATTCCATCCGCATGCGTTAGGGTTTCTGGTGCATAAAGCAAATAACTGTTTGAAGAGTCGCGTACCGGGGGTCGGGAGTCGGAGATCCGCGGCTTCCCGGGCTCCGACACCCGACTCCCGATCCCCGACTCCCGCCACCCAAGCTATCCTCCCGCCGCCCTTCCCAACGACGTCAAATCCACGCTTCATAAGGTCTGTATGAACGTCAAAAAACGGCTGCTCGACGGTCCCCGGATGAATCGCGCCATCCGGCGCATGGCCATTGAAATCCTTGAGAAGAATCGCGGCACGCAGGACCTCATCATCGTCGGCATCCGCAGCCGAGGGGTCCCCATCGCCGACCGGATGGCGAAGGAGATCGAGGAGATGGAAGGGCACCCGGTCAGCTCCGGCATCCTCGACATCACTCTTTATCGCGACGACCTCACCACCATCGCCCCGCAGCCGGTGGTCAAGCCGACCAAGCTGCCGGAGCCGATCGACGACAAGATCGTGGTGCTGGTCGACGACGTCCTCTACACCGGCCGCACCGTCCGCGCCGCCCTCGACGCCCTGATCGACTTTGGCCGCCCGAAGGCGGTCATGCTCGCCGTCCTCATCGATCGCGGCCACCGCGAGCTCCCCATCCACGCCGACGTCATCGGCAAGGTCGTCCCCACCGACGCCGAGGAAGAGATCAAGGTGAAACTGGTGGAGACGGATGGGGAGGATGAGGTTTTGATCATGGAGAAGTGATGGTCGGTTGCCGGGTTGCCAAGTTGCCCGGTTGCCGATCGGAGGTTGCTGGAGTTTGCTAGGTTGCTGAGTTGCTCAGTAAGACGAGGCGGCGATCACCAACAACCGACCCAGCAACCCAGCAACCCAGCAACTCAGCAACCCAGCAACCCAGCAACCGGCAACTTGGCAACCCGGCAACTTGGCAACCGAGCACCGGCAACCAAAAACCCACATGCGTACCTCAACCTCCGCGCTGAAATCGAAAGACCTCCTCGGCATCGAGCCGTTGCTTCCCGAAGAAATCGATCTCATCCTCGACACCGCCGAAGGCTTCAAGGAAGTGAGCGAACGGCCGGTGAAGAAGGTGCCGGCGTTGCGCGGACAGCTGGTCATCAACCTGTTCATGGAAGCGTCGACGCGGACGCGGGTGTCGTTCGAGATCGCCGAGAAGCGCCTCTCCGCCGACACGCTCAACTTCACCGCCTCCGGCTCCTCGGTCGAAAAAGGCGAGACGCTGATCGACACCGCCGAGAACCTGGTGGCCATGCACCCGGACATGATCGTCATCCGCGCCAAGCATCCCGGCGCGCCGAAGATGCTGGCCGACCGGTTGCCGAACGTTTCCATCATCAACGCCGGCGACGGATCGCACGAGCATCCCACCCAAGCCCTGCTTGATGCCTTCACCATCCGCGAGCGACTCGGGCGGCTGGCCGGCGTCAACGTCTCGATCATCGGCGACATCGCCCACTCGCGCGTGGTCCGCTCGAACATTCACCTGCTGACGAAGATGAAAGCCAACGTCACCGTTGCCGCGCCGCCGACGCTGATTCCGGCCGAGATCGAAAAGATGGGCGTGCGCGTGGTCCACTCGCTCGACGAGGCAGTCGAAGGGGCCGACGTCATCATGATGCTGCGCATCCAGCTCGAGCGTCAGGGGAAGCTGTCGTTCCCGTCGCTGCGCGAGTACTACAACACCTTCGGCCTGACGCCGGAGCGGCTGAAGCGCGCCAACAGCGAAGCCATCATCATGCATCCCGGACCGATGAACCGCGGTGTGGAAATCGCCAGCGACGTCGCCGACGACCCGCGCCGCTCGGTGATCCTCGAACAAGTCACCAATGGCGTAGCGGTGCGGATGGCGGTGCTGTATCTGATCGGTGGAGCACACAACGTTGAGTAAGAGGCTTTCGGGTGTCGGCTGTCGGGTGTCGGGTGTCGGAGATTCCGCGATCTCCGACTCCCGACTCCCGACTCCCGACTCCCGCTACCAACCATGAACCTCCTCATCCAAAACGCCCGCGTAATCGACCCCAGCCAGGAACTGGATGCCAAACTCGATGTTCTGATCGAGGACGGCCAGATCGCCCGCATCGATACGCGCATCAAAGCCGATTTCGACAGGATCGATGCGGCTGGTTTAGTCCTGGTTCCCGGACTGATCGACCTCCACACGCACCTTCGCGAGCCGGGCCAGGAACACAAGGAGACCATCGCCACCGGCACGCGCGCCGCGGTCGCCGGCGGCTACACGGCGGTCTGCGCCATGGCCAACACGCTGCCGCCGAACGACGAGCGGGCGGTGACGGAGATGATCATCGCCGAGTCGCGGCGCAACGGCGCCTGCCGGGTCTATCCGATCGGCGCGGTCAGCAAGGGCTTGGCCGGCGAGGCGCTGGCGGAGCTCGCCGACCTCCGCGCCGCCGGCTGCGTCGGCGTGAGCGACGACGGCAAGCCGGTCTGGAACGCGCAGTTGATGCGCCGCGCGCTCGAATACTGCACCATGCTCGGCATTCCGGTGATCGCCCACGAGGAGGATGCCAATCTCTCCGACGGCGGCGTAATGCACGAGGGTTATTTCTCAACTCTCCTCGGCATGGGAGGCATCCCCGCGGCCTCGGAAGAAACTCTCGTGGCCCGCGACGTGATCCTGGCCCGCGTCACCGGCGCCCACGTCCACATCGCCCATCTCTCGACCGCCGGCGCGGTCGATTCGGTGCGCCAGGCCCGCGCCGCCGGCGTTCACGTGACCTGTGAGGTCACCCCGCACCACATCGCCCTCGGCGACGACACCGTGCAGTCGTTCTCGACCAATCTGAAAATGAATCCGCCGCTCCGATCGGCCGCGCATCGCGAGGCGCTGCTGGCAGGTATCGCCGACGGCACGATCGACGCAATCGCCACCGATCACGCGCCGCACCATTTCGACGAGAAGAACGTCGAGTTCGACATCGCTCCGTTCGGTGTGATCGGCCTGGAGACGGCGTTCCCGATCTGCTACGACCGCTTGGTGCGCGCGGGCGTGATCGACATCGATCGATTGATCGACCTCATGTCCTGCGGCCCGGCGAGGATCTTCAACCTCCCCGGCGGAACTCTGGGGAAAGGCACGCCCGGAGATGTCACGCTGCTCGATCTCGATGCGCCGTTCAAAATCGCCGCGCCGTTCCAGTCGAAGGCCTCGAACTCAGCATTCATCGGTCAAAACGTACGCGGCCGCGCCGTGACCACGATCGTCGGCGGAGCTGTTCGCTACGACATCCGCGCCAAGAAAAAGAAGAAATGAGCGAGCTCAAACCGAAGCGGGTCGTCATCGTCGACGACTCTCCGGCCTTCTGCGATCTCTGGTCGAACTTCATGACCGAGCGCTACGCCGAGACCGCGCACGTCGAAACGTACGCCCATCCCTACGATGCCCTGCCGAAGATCGACGACACCATCGACCTGCTCATCGTCGACTTGGAAATGCCCGGGATGGACGGGAAAAAGTTCGTCGACTACGCCCGCTCCAAAGGCGTCCCCGCGCGCCGCATCGTGGTCACCTCGTCCCACTCCGCCGACGAGCTCCACCAACGCTTCCGCATCGGCGAGACCATCGCCGTCATCAACAAGACCGAAGCGCGGCAGCAGGAGGCCTTCCTGATGATCCTCGACTCGGTCATGCGCCGATAACTGCGCTTCGCGCGTTGTCTGCGGCTTGCGCCGCGTTGTCGGTTGTCTGCGCGCGGCGCGTGGTCGCTCATCGAAGACCTCCCGAGATTGTCAATCTCGTCCACGCGCGCCGCAGCGCGCAGACAACCGCTAACCGACCGACAACCGAGCACCGACAACTGACAACGCGCCAAAAGGCGCAGACAACGCGGCGCGAAGCGCCGCATATAATTGCCCCGTGACCGTCCAATCCCCCCCGGCCGCGACTGACCAGGCGCCGAGCTTTACGCTCAACGACCTCCTGGTCTACATGGCCAAGCAGCAGGCGTCGGATCTTCATCTGAAGCCGATGCGGCCGCAGCTGCTGCGGATTCGCGGGAAGCTGGTGCCGGTCAAGAGCGATCCGCTGAAGCCGGCCGATCTCGAGAAGATGCTCCTGCCGCTGCTCAGCCGAGGACAGAAGGAAAAGTTCGAGGCCTTCCAGTCGGTCGACTTCGGATATGGCGTGCCGGGCGTGGCCCGCTTCCGCGCCAACCTCTACATGCAGCGCGGCACGGTCGGCGCGGTCTTCCGCCGCATCCCCATCAACCTACAGACCATCGAAGCGCTCGACCTGCCCGACGCAATCCGCGATCTGACCCAGATTCCCGACGGCCTGGTGCTCGTCACCGGCCCTACCGGCTCCGGCAAATCCACCACGCTGGCGGCGATGATCTCGCACATCACCGACACCGAGCCGCTGCACATCGTCACCATCGAAGATCCGATCGAGTTCCTTTTCGTCGACAAGATCGCCGCCATCTCGCAGCGCGAAGTCGGCACCGACACGCCCAACTTCAAGGAAGCGCTCCGCAACGCCATGCGCCAGGACCCGGATGTGATCATGGTCGGCGAGATGCGCGACACCGAAACGGTGGAGACGGTGCTCACCGCCGCCGAGACCGGGCACCTGGTCTACTCCACGCTGCACACCAACAACGCCGCGCAGACCATCGACCGGATCATCGACATCTTCCCGGTCGATCAGCACAAGCAGATCCGCTCGCAGCTGGCGCTCGTGCTGCGCGGGATCATCTCGCTGAAACTGATCAAGACCACCAGCGGGGCGCTGACCGCCGCCGTGGAGATCCTCAAAAACTCGCCGCGCATCGCCAAACTGATCGAAGACGGGCAGACCAAAGACATCCTCGAAGAGATGGAGAGCTCGGTCGGGCTCTACAAGATGCAGTCGATGAATCAGTCGCTCATCGCGCTGCTGGTGCACCAGAAAATCACGTATCAGGACGCCATGGCACTTTCCAGCGACCCCGACGATCTGTCGCTCAAAGTGCGCAAGCTCTTCCCGCAGATCGAAGAGCGCGTCCGCCAGGGGGGAGAGATGGCTCCGAGCGATTCCGATTACTCGCAGATCACCGAGCTGATGGACATCAAGCGGCTCTACGAAGAGCAGGAAGTGCACTGGCGCCAGCGCGTGGCGGTGAAGGAAGAGGAAGTCCAGAATCTCAATCACGACATCGAGTTTCTGCGCCAGCAGGTACACCAGACCTCCGCGTCCCGTTCGCAGCACGACGAGGAAGTGAACCGCCTCCGCGGCGAGAACGAACGCCTCCGCGCCGACGCCCAGGCCAAGATCACCCAGCTTCAGGAGCGGATCAAAGAGCTGAATCAGAAGCTGATGGCGGTGTCAGGGCAGGGAGTGAAGAAGTAGGTTGCTCGGTTGCAAGGTTGCTAAGTTGCTCGGTCACCTCAGCAACTCAGTAACTTAGCAACCCAAAAAACCATGACCACACCCACCCGCGAACTATCCACCTTCCCCAACCCCAACCCCGAGCGCGATTACGAGATCGCTTTCGAGGCGCCGGAGTTCACCTGCCTTTGCCCGATGACGTCGCAGCCGGATTTCGCCACCATCCGCATCCGCTACGTGCCCGACCAGAAATGCGTGGAGCTGAAATCGCTCAAGCTCTATCTCTGGTCGTACCGCGATGAAGGAACCTTCCACGAAGCGGTCACGAACAAGATCGCCAACGACCTGATCGCCGCGCTGGAGCCGCGCTACCTGTATGTCGAGGGAGATTTCTACGTGCGCGGCGGGATCAAGACGGTGGTGAAGGTGGAGCATCGGAAATAACCTCAGCACAGACAAGAGTGTCTGTGCCACATTGACCCTGCTACTGGCCGGAAACGCGCGAGAACCAGGACCGATGTGGCACAGACACTCTTGTCTGTGCTGGTGCTGACCTAAAGCTCCGGCTCCGCTCCGGTCAGCTCCCGGAACGCTTCGATGTACTTCTCGCGCGTCTTCATCACCACATCCTCCGGCAACTCCGGCGGTGTAGAGGCCTTGTCCCACCCGGTCGTCTCCAGCCAGTCGCGGACGAACTGTTTGTCGAACGACGGCGGGTTCTTGCCGACGGCATAACTCTCGGCGGGCCAGAAGCGCGAGGAGTCCGGCGTCAGCGCTTCGTCGATCCAGACCACGATGTTGCCGCGTGTAGCGTGTTCGTCGATGCCGAACTCGAATTTTGTGTCGGCGATGATGATGCCGCGCGTCTCCGCAAACTCGGCGGCGCGTTTGTAGATACGTAGCGTCAGGTCGCGCAGCTCGGCGGCCAGGTCGTCGCCGACGACCGTACACATCCGCTCGAAGGAGATGTTCTCGTCGTGCCCCGACTCTTCCTTCGTCGCCGGCGTGAAGATCGGCTCGCGCAGTTTGCTGGCGGTCTTGAGGCCCGGCTCCAGCTCGACGCCGCAGACCTTGCCGGTCTCGTTGTACTCCTTGAGTCCGGAGCCGACGAGGTAGCCGCGGGCAACGCATTCGACCGGCACGACGCGGCATTTGCGCACGATGACGCTCCGCCCTCGCAAGTCAGGATGCGCACGAACCTCGGACGGAAAGTTCTCCCACTCCGTTTCGAGCAGATGGTTCTCGATGTCGCCGAAGTGGCGAAACCAGAACGTCGACATCTGCGTCAGGATCTTCCCCTTGTCCGGAATCCCCGGCGAAAGGACGACGTCGAACGCCGAGATGCGATCGGTGGCCACGAAGAGAAAGGAGTCGCCGAGGTCGTAGACGTCGCGAACTTTTCCACGGCGGGCGAGCGGGAGAGGAAGACTGGTTTCGAGTAGCGCCGGCATGACCGCGGATTCTAATCCGTAGAGCAGACATCCTTGTCTGCTCCCGCCGGGCGTCCTCGCCCGTCGGTGGTTTCCGTGCAAGTTCCGAGATCTGCGCAAGCACGTCCCGCCGGGCGAGGACGCCCGGCGGGAGCAGACGGGACGTCTGCTCTACCTCACCCGGTTATTCACCACCGCCGCCTCACCCATCCGCGTCGCCGTCTCACGAATCCCGCGCGCGAAATCGGAATCGATCTTGCGGCCGATCGTCAGCGGTTGCGGCATCCCCATCTTGAAGAGCACCTTCGCACTGGCGAGCAGCGTCGGTCCCTGATACGTCGGATCGCCGGAGAGCGAATCGATCGTCGAGGAGTACGGGAAGACCACCGCGGTATTGGCGGGATCGTCGACGAAGAACTCGACCGAGCCGCCATCGACTTCGATCGGCAGACCGGCCTGGCGATGGCCGAGCGGCGGGAGATCGAGCGTCGCGCCCTTCAGGATCGTGGCACCGGACGCGTCATACACGTTCAGCCGCAGCGTGACGTTCGAGCGGCCGAGATTCACGCCGCCGACGTTCGTGCGCCATCCGAGGTGGGCGACGTTTCGTACGCCGTGCGCGATCGCGCTGATCCCATCGTGATTGAAATCCTGCAGACCGGCCCACACGCCCGGGATGGTCTGGCCGTACGTCCCGCTCTTGACGTTGTTGTAGGTGTTGGTCGTGACCAGGAAGGCCCGCGAGATCACGTCATTCGGCGCCTTCGGATTGTCCTCGGCGAACGTCGCCACGAGCAGCGCCCCCGATCCGTTCGTGATGTGAAACAGATCGTTGAGGATGTTGTCCGACAGCACCGTGCCGTTCGCGGGAACGGTAAAGGTTTTCTCGACACCCGTACCGCCGCCTGTCGGCAGAAAGGTGACGCTGACCTTGAGCGCGTAATCGAGCTGCGGATTGAAGACGCTGAACTGCGTCAGCCACCGCGTACCGAAGCCGCCGGCCTGGTTGGCCGAGGCCGGAATGACGTAGGTGTCATTGATCTGGGCGGCGAGAGGAAGTGAAACGACGACGAGAAGCAGGGTGATGAAAATGTACCTGGAAGTGTTCATGGTGAAACCTTTCCGGGTACCGGCGCTCGAAAGAACGGAGCGCCGGTTGCGAGCATTCCACTATTTCGGCGCTGGCGCCGGCGGCGCCTCCCCCTTCACGCCCGTCCATGCCGCCAGCGCGGCGTCGGCGGCCGGTTTCAGTTTTTCCCAGCTCGTGCGCGCATCCGGAGTCGGCGCCGAGTCGGCGCTGTCGACGGCGTTGGCGAGTTTGCCGAGCTGCTGATTGATGAAACGAAGCGACGACTCCGAGGCCGGCGGCGCTGTGAAGTCGTCGCCGGTGATGGTGCCGGAGACCTCGGTGGCCTTGCGGCGAAGCGCATCGGAGATGTCGGTGCGCTTCACGAACGCGGATGCTTCTGACAGTGCGGCGGAAACCAGCGCTCGCTCTTTCTCGACCTCGCGCGCGAAGGCGAACTGCTCTCCGTATGCCGAGGCCGGGAGCTTGACGCGCGGATCGGGAACCACCGACAGCGGCTGCGTGAACTTCTGGCCGTTGACGATAAGCACCACCTTGTAATCGCCCGGCGGTGCCCAGATGCCGTCCGCGAATGCGCCGCCACCACCGCCGCCGCGGCGTCCACCGACGCCTGCCGGCGCGGGATAGTGCAGCGGCCAGACGAAGCGATGCATGCCCGGAGCGGCGGAAACCGTCGACGGCGTGGTGAACCATTCCGGCGCGGTGCCGAGACGTTTCAGATCCATCGCCGGCGGAACGTCGGCGCTGCTGTAGCGGCGGACGAGCGCATCGTTCGCATCGAGAATCTCGATCGTCACCGGCTGCGAGTTGGCGTTGCGGATCACGTAATCGATGTAGGCGCCGAACGGCGGATTCGGAGCCATCGGTTCATCTTTCGGCATCGGAGAGCCGGTGAAGCCCGCCGGCCGCTCGTGCACGGCCACCGCCGGCTTGAAGAGGAAATCGCCAGCGGGCACGTCCTGCCGCAGCGGCGTCACGTTGTCGATGGCCCAGAAGGCGCGGCCGTGCGTGGCGATGACGACGTCGTCGCCGTGCACGTCGATGTCGCGCACCGAGGTTGCGGGGAGATTGAGCTGGAGCGGCTGCCAGTGATCGCCGTCGTCGAACGAGACGTACACGCCGCGCTCGGTACCCGCGTAGAGCATCCCGCGCCGCACCGGATCTTCGCGGACGACATTCACCGTCTCGCCGATTCCGGTCGCCGCCAGCTGCCACGACTTGCCGCCGTCGTGCGTGCGATAAACGTAGGCCTTGGTATCGTCGAGACGATGGCGATCGATGGCCGCGTACGCCGTCTCGCCGTCGAAATGCGACGCGTCGATGATGCCGACCTTCGACCACGGCGTCAGCGCGGACGGCGTCACGTTCTCCCAATGCCCGCCTTCATCGTGCGTGCGCCAGATCTGGCCGTCGTCGGTGCCAACCCAGAGGTCGTGATCGATCATGCGCGACGGGGCGATGGCGTAGATGACGCCCTGCCGCGGTCCCGGCTGCGCTCGGTCGGCGGCGGTGATCGGATCGAGATTCGGCGGAACGGGCGGATTTTCGCGCGTCAGGTCGGGGCTGATCACCGTCCAATGCTGTCCGCCATCTTCCGTGCGGAAGAGGCGCTGGTTGGAAAAATAAAGCACGCGCGGATCGCGCGGCGAAAACACAAGCGGGAGCGTCCAGGTCCGGCGATCGTTGCCGGGATACGCCAGCGTCGGATCGATCGACTGGGTCTGGTGTGTCCGCGTGTCGAGCTTCTCCACGCGGCTGCCGTAGATGATTTCCGGGTCCTTCGGATCAGGGGCGATGTTGTCGCTCTCGCCTCCGGCCGTGGTCTCGCGGAACTCCGTCAGCGTGATGCCGTCGATGGTGTCGGTGCGGCTCGGAATCCGCGCCGCGCCCGAATCCTGCTGCGCGCCGTAAACCCAGTACGGAAAACGGTTGTCGGTGATGACGTGGTAGAACTGGCCGGTCGGCTGGTTGAACCAGCTGGACCACGTACGGCCGCCGTTGACGGAAACGACCGTCCCCTGATCGACGCCGAGGACGCGGCGCTCGGGGTGATCGGGATCGATCCACAGCTGGTGATAGTCGTCGCCGCCCGGCGCGCCCTTGACCGGCGCGAAGGTTCTTCCGCCGTCGGTAGAGCGATAGACGTTGACGTTGATCGAGTAAACGGTGTCGGCATCCTTCGGCTCGACGGTGACGCCGCCGAAGTACCAGCCGCGCGACCAGATGCGGGCATCGCTGCTGGTGCGCATCCAGCTGGCCCCGCCGTCATCGCTGCGGTACATGCCGCCGTCGCCGACGGCATCGACGATTGCGTAGACGCGTTCAGGATTCGACCGCGCGACAGCGATGCCGATCCGTCCCGCTTTCGCGGGGAAACCGTGGCCGGTGATTTCCGTCCAGTGATCGCCGCCGTCCTCCGATTTGAATAGACCGCTGCCCGGCCCGTTCGACGGCGGATAGACGCTCCACGGCGTGCGCCGTGTCTGCCAGAGCGAGGCGTAGAGAACCCTGGGAGTGAACGGTTCGAAGGCGATATCGATGGCGCCGGTGTCGTTGTCGTTGTTGCGCGAGAGGATGCGTTGCCACGTCGCCCCGCCGTCCTTGGACCGGAAGACGCCGCGCTCCGCATTCGGACCGTACGGATGCCCGAGGACAGCGACATAGACAATGTCCGGATTGTCCGGATGAACGACGATGCGTCCGATCTGCTGCGAATCGGTCAGACCGATATGCGACCACGTCTTTCCGCCGTCGGATGATTTGTACATCCCGTTGCCCTGGGCGATGTCAGAGCGCATGTCCGCCTCGCCGCTGCCGACGTAGATCACCTTCGGATTCGACGGCGCCACCGCGATCGCGCCAATCGAACCGACCGGCTGGCCGTCGAAGATCGGAATCCACGTCCGGCCGGCGTCCTTCGTCTCCCAAACGCCGCCGTTCACGCTGCCGAAGTAGAAATGCTCCGCCTCGCCCGGCACGCCGGTCACCGCCAGCACGCGCCCCGCGCGGAAGGGACCGAGGAGACGCCAGTGGAGATCCTGGAAGAGTGCTGGATCGACCGCGGCGAATGAATTCGCGGCGATGAGCGAGAGAACGAGAGTGCGCAGGAGCGTTCGCATAAGCGGCGAATGATAGCGCGCTGTCGCTGCTCACCCTTCGCCCACGAAAACCGTGAACACGAAGGACAGGACTACCGTCCTCGAGTGACGCCAGGTTGCTTCATTCTGCCAGGATACTGAGCTGCGAATGTCGTGAACCTGCGGATCTCCGAATCCACGATCTCTAACTGATAGTCGTTGCAGCCATCGGACACGCAGAGATCGCGGTAGTGCTGAAGTGCACTACAAGCAAGATGATCGCGGCCACGAAACAAGAATAACGGTTCATCCTCAGGAACTACCTGACCATTGCTTGATTTTATGATTTGCTCGTTTTCCGTGTGATGTTTCGCATCGATCTTTCTCATTGTTCGTCGCTTTGCTCGCAGCCGGGCTCGATGAGATCACGCCGCTTGGATGAAATGACACATCGTGCTCAAGTCAACCAGCCGGTTGTCCCGAAAAAAATTACCAGCGACTCCCGACATTGGATTCAGGGTGAACCCACGGCGATACGACTCTCCGGCACGCCGAATGATGACCTTCGCTTCATCGTTCGAAATGGTGGAAGCCAGCCGTCCGACCTTTGCCGGAACATCCAATCCAATCGCAAGAGGACACCACAGATTTCGAAGTGAGTCATAGTTGAACGTGTCCAGCGCGAGCGGCTTCCCTTCTTCCAGCCACGTCGCCAATCTCGCGAGCTGCTCTGCTGAAAGCTGTGAGAGTCCGAAGTGAAGTGCGCGCCATCGCGCATCCTGGCAATGCATGTTCTCCCAGTCCGCAAGCGTGGCAATGTTCGATGTCTTCATGGTTCTATCTCCGATGCATGAGCAAGAAAACATAGGCCGCAATCAGAGACGCGGCAACGCTCATGAAAAAAGTTAACAGCAACGGCCATACCGCCCGAACCTTTGCCTTCCAACGATCTACGGGCAGTAGATGGGCCTCCGGCGGTACTCGGGCACCATCGTCGGCAGGATTGGTCAACGTGGAGAAAAAGACGCAACAGAAAGGCATTCCTCGTTCGACTCGCAAAAAACGCTTCCCGACGTTGATGACCGTCACCGTGAGGTTACCCGTAAAACGTGGATCGATCTTTAACGTGGCGACGATGACGCCTTCGGCGGCCAGCCCAGCTCGGGACACAACCGTGCCGAAAATCCCGGCAGGAACCGTTAAGTGTTCAGCCGTCTCCAGCAAGATGCAATCATTTGGTTTTAGGAACATCGACTCCGGAAGCGCCTGTCGATTCGCATCACCGGCTACTCGGTAGGCTTTCCCGATGTGTAGATCGTGTACGACTTGCTCCTTTTCATCCGTCGGAGACGCGCCATTGCGCTTGATTACTAGTCCGAAGGATTCAAGCTCAGAATTCTTGATTACCGGCATAGTCGGTTACGCGCGCCTCTCATTTTTGGGGGTGGAATGGAGGATGCTGTCACATTCAAGCCGTTCGACGCAACGATGTTGGTGACTCGTTACTGGCGAGATAGCGACACCGTGTACAACGTCGCCCATGAAATTGCGCCTCGCGTTCGCGAAAGGTTCCAACTTGGGGGGTCAGGTCTAAAGTCTAAAAGCGCTGATGTGGCGTCCCAGGGACTGGTCTCGCTCGCACTTTAAAGATTTTAGACCTGACCCCACACTTCAGGGACCCCACGGCGTTCATCCTGCCCCCTGCGTTGCGGACACGGAAGCTCACGGTGCGGCTGCCGCGATATCAGATCGGGGCGCTCGAGGTGCTGGCCGAGGAGGGGCGGGAGCCGGTCGATGCGCTGCTGATGCGGATGTTCGAGGAGCTGACGGATCAGCATCACGTGCGGCTCGAACGCGTCATCCCCGGCCTCGGCGAGGCGATGGCGTGGCCCGAGCCGGCGGCGTTGGTCGGCAAAGCCTCGGCCGCCGTTTCGAATCGCAAACGACATTTCGAAGGACCCCGAGTTGATAACCGGGTTTCTCCACCGCCCAACCGGGTTATGAGGGAAGGGGTCGTTCGACCGTCCTCCGGCGCTCCGCCTTCGGCTACACGCCTCCGGCGGCTCACGATGACAGTGTGGGCGGCTCGGAATGACAGAACCGTTACGGTTTGTGCTTCCGACTTCCGCTATAAGGTCCGCATGAAACTGCGCTACCTCGCCGCCGTCCTGCTCGTCCTCCTTCCGTTCGCCGCCTTTGCCGACGATCCGCCGGTGCAGAATCCGTTCTTTGAAAAGAGTCCGCTGCCCTTCCAGGCGCCGCCGTTCGATCGGATCAAGGACAGCGATTTTCAGCCGGCGATCGAAGAGGGGATGAAGCGCGAGCTGGCCGAGGTGCAGGCCATCGCCAATAGTGCCGAGGCGCCGACGTTTGCCAACACCATCGAGGCGCTGGAGCGCTCCGGCGACATGCTCCGGCGCGTGCAGCGCGTCTTCGGCGGGCTGACGCAGTCGAATACGAATCCGAATCTGCAGAAAACGCAGACGGCGATGGGGCCGAAGCTGGCCGCGCATCGCGACGCCATCGTGCTCGATCCGAAGCTGTTCGCGCGCATCAAGGCCATCTACGACGCCCGCAACAAGGCGGGGCTGGACGCGGAGCAAAAGCGGCTGGCCGAGCGTTACTACAAGAACTTCATCCGCTCCGGCGCGCAGCTGAACGAGGCCGACAAGACCGCGTTGCGGGCTCTGAATCAGGAGCAGTCGAAGCTCACCAATCAGTTCCGCGATCGCGTCCTGGCCGACACGAACGCCTCGGCCATCGTGATCGACGACAAGTCGATGCTCGACGGCCTGCCGGAGTCCGACATCTCCGCGGCGGCCGAGCGCGCCAAGGGCCGCGGCCTCGAAGGGAAGTGGCTGCTCACGCTGCAGAACACGACCCAGCAGCCGGCGCAGACCTACCTGAAGAATCGCGACCTTCGCAAGCGGCTCTACGAGGCGTCGATCGCCCGCGGCAATCATGGCGGCGACAACGACACGAAGGCCATCATCACCCGCCTGGCCCAGCTCCGCGCCCAGCGCGCCAAGCTGCTCGGCTACCCGACCTACGCCGATTACAACCTCGACGACGAGATGTCGAAGACGCCGGGTAACGCCATCAAGCTGATGACCGACATGGTCCCCGCGGCGACGGCAAAAGCGCGCGCCGAGGCGGCACGGATGCAAAAGCTCATCGACGAGCAGAAGGGCGGCTTCACCCTCGAGCCGTACGATTGGCAGTTCTACGCCGAGCAGGTGCGCAAAAACGAATTCGATCTCGATGAAGGGCAGGTCAGGCCGTACTTCGAGATCAACAACGTCCTGCAGAACGGCGTCTTCTTCGCCGCCACGAAGTTGTATGGCATCACCTTCAAGGAGCGGCACGACATCCCGGTCTACCAACCGGACGTGCGCGTGTTCGATGTCTTCGATTCCGACGGCAAGCCGCTGGCGCTCTTCTACATCGACTTTTTCTCGCGTCCGAATAAGGCCGGCGGCGCCTGGACCAGCAGCTTCGTCGGCCAGAGCAAGCTCCTTGGCACGAAGCCGGTGGTGACGAACAACGAGAACTACACCAAGCCGGCAGCCGGGCAGCCCGCGCTGCTGACCTTCACCGAAGTGACGACGATGTTTCACGAGTTCGGCCACGCGCTGCACGGCATGTTCTCGAACGTGAAGTACCCGACCTTCGGCGGCTCCGCCGTTCCGCGCGATTTCGTCGAGTTCCCGTCGCAGTTCAACGAGCACTGGGCGATGGAGCCGTCGATCTTCGCCAATTACGCCAAGCACTACCAGACCGGCGCGCCGATGCCGAAGGAACTGATCGAGAAGCTGAAGAAGGGCCGCACCTTCAATCAGGGTTTCGCCACCACCGAATACCTCGGCGCGGCCCTGCTGGACATGGCCTGGCACGCCATCCCCGCCGACGCGCCGCTGCTCGATGCGAATGCGTTCGAGACGGAGTCACTGAAGCAGTACAACGTCTTCATGGAGCAGGTGCCGCCGCGCTATCGCTCGACCTACTTCTCCCACATCTGGGGCGGCGGCTACGCGGCCGGTTACTACGCCTATCTCTGGAGCGAAGTGCTCGACGACGATGCCTACTACTGGTTCAAGGAGAACGGCGGCATGACCCGCGCGAACGGCGACAAGTTCCGCAGGATGATTCTGTCCAAGGGCGGCACCGAGGATCCGGCGGCGATGTATCGCGCGTTCCGAGGACGCGATCCGAAGGTGGAACCGTTGCTGGAGGAGAGAGGGTTGACGGGGAAGTAGGCGCCGCCTCTCGCCGCGGAGCGGCGAAATCTACGTAGCCCAGCGCGTGAGCGCTGGGTTTTCGTACGTGTTGAATTCAAGCCGCGGAGCGGCGACATGAATCCTGCTCAACTCCATGTCGCCGCTCCGCGGCTCAATACTTTGTGTTCGAGTACCCAGCGCTCACGCGCTGGGCTACGTAGATTTTGCCGCTCCGCGGCTTCAAACATGAAAATCATCGCCATCTGCGGCAGCCTGCGATCCCTCTCCTCGAATCTTGCGCTGCTGCGTGCCGCCGCGAAGCTGGCGACCGAGGTCGTGATTTACGACGGGCTGGCAAGCCTCCCCCACTTCAATCCCGACGACGATGAAGAAGGGGCCACGCCGCCGCCCGAGGTCGCGTCGTTGCGAGCATTGCTCGGGGCGGCAGACGGCATCCTGATCTCGACTCCCGAGTACGCCCACGGCCTCCCCGGCTCGCTGAAGAACATGCTCGACTGGCTCGTTTCCGACGGCGCGCTGGTCGACAAGCCGGTAGCCATCCTCAGCGCATCGCCCATCGGCGGACAGTTCGCGCAGGCATCGCTCGTCGAGACGCTGAAGACGATGAACTGGCGAGTGGTGGGAACGTGGGCGGCGCCGAAAAAGGTGCGGGATGAGAACGTGGACGACGAAGTCGCGGCGGTCATCCTCGATGCCCTACACGCTTTGGTCACATTTGAGGGATGACGTTGGCGTGGTCCGCTGTTCCTCAGCCCATGAAAACGAGCAATCCGTCGATCTTTGCGGCAGTCATCGCGCTGGCCGCATTCGCTTTGCAGGCGCAACCGGCTGCCACGCCGGAGCGCCAGAACCCGCTGTATTCGGCAAGCCCGCTGCCGTTCCATGCGCCGCCGTTCAACGTCATCAAAGACACTGACTACCAGCCCGCCATCGAGGAGGGGATGAAGCGTCAGCTCGTCGAGATCGACGCCATCGCCAACAATCCTGAGCCGCCGACGCTGGCCAACACCATCGAGGCCATGGAGCGATCGGGCGCGCTGCTGACGCGCGCGGCCAAGATCTTCTTCAACCTCACGCAGTCGAACACCAACGACGCGTACCAGAAGATCGAGGCCGAGGAGTCGCCGAAGCTGGCGGCGCACCAGGACGCGATCTACATGAACCCGAAGCTCTACGCGCGGGTCAAAGCGCTCTACGACAAACGCGCCACCAGCGGGCTCGATGCCGAATCGCAGTACCTCATCGAGCGCTACTACAAGAATTTCGTCCGCGCCGGCGCCCAGCTGAATGATGCCGATCAGGCCACGTTGCGGGCGCTCAATCAGGAAGAGTCGACGCTGACGACGAAGTTTCGCGAGCACGTTCTGGCCGACACCGACGCCTCGGCCATCGTGGTCGACACGAAAGAGGAGCTGGCGGGATTGCCGGACTCCGACATCGCCGCCGCCGCGGATCGTGCCAAAGAGCGGAAGCTGCCCGGCAAGTACGTGCTGACGCTGCAGAACACCACGCAGCAGCCGGCGCTCACCTATCTCCAGAATCGCTCCGTGCGCGAGCGGTTGTTCAACGCATCCGTGCAGCGCGGCAATCACGGCGGCCCGAACGACACCAAGGCCATCGTCACCCGCCTGGCCCAACTCCGCGCCACGAAGGCAAAGCTCCTCGGGTATCCGACCTACGCCGCCTATTCGCTCGACGATCAGATGGCCAAGACGCCGGAGATCGCCATCAAGCTGATGAGCGATCTCGTCCCGGCGTCGACGGCAAAAGCGCGCTCGGAAGCGGCCAAAATCCAGAAGGTCATCGACGCCGAGAAGGGTGGCTTCCAGCTCGGTCCGCAGGATTGGGAGTTGTACGCGGAGAAGGTGCGCAAGGCGGAGTACGACCTCGATGAGGCGCAGGTGCGGCCGTATTTCGAGTTGAACAACGTCCTGCAGAACGGCGTGTTCTACGCCGCCAATCAGCTCTACGGCCTGACGTTCAAGGAGCGCCACGACATCCCGGTCTACCAGCCGGACGTGCGCGTGTTCGAGGTCTTCGATGCCGACGGCAAGTCGATGGCGCTGTACTACGGCGACTACTTCGCCCGCGCGAACAAGAGCGGCGGCGCCTGGATGGACAGTTTCGTCGATCAGTCGGGACTCCTCGGCGCGAAGCCGGCGGTCTTCAACGTCACCAACTTCTCAAAGCCGGCGCCCGGTCAGCCGGCGCTGCTGACGTTCGACAACGTCACCACGATCTTCCATGAGTTCGGACACGCGCTGCACGGCATGCTCTCGAACGTGAAGTACCCGACGCTGGCCGGCACCAACGTGCCGCGCGATTACGTCGAGTTCCCGTCGCAGTTCAACGAGCATTGGTCGCTGGAGCCGAAGGTCTTCGCCAATTACGCCAAGCACTACCAGACCGGCAAGCCGATGCCGCAGGAGCTGGTGGACCGCATCAAGAAGTCGCGCACGTTCAACCAGGGCTATGCGACGGTCGAGTACCTCGCCGCTGCGCTGCTGGACATGGCCTGGCACACGCAAACGCCGGGCGCGGAACAGGTCGATGCAAACGCCTTCGAGCCGGCGGCGCTCAAACGCTTCAACATCGCCATGACCGAGGTTCCGCCGCGGTACCACACGACGTACTTCTCGCACATCTGGGGCGGCGGCTACGCGGCCGGCTACTACGCGTACCTCTGGTCGGAGCTGATCGACGACGACGCCTACTACTGGTTCAAGGAGCACGGCGGGATGACGCGCGCCAACGGCCAGCGCTTCCGCGACATGATCCTTTCCCGTGGCGGCACGCAGGACGAGGCGGTGATGTATCGCGCGTTCCGGGGACGTGATCCGATCGTGGAGCCGCTGTTGATCGAACGCGGGTTGAAGGAAGAGCCGGCGGTTAAATAAAGATTTTTTTCACGCGGAGGCGCGGAGACGCGGAGGAGTTGAGATCCTCTGTTCTCCGCGTCTCCGCATCTCCGCGTGAGCAGGTTCTACTAGAATCCGCGCCATGCGCAGAATCGTTACCGCACTCCTCGCACTAACCCTCACCGCCGCCCTCTCCGCCCAAGAGCTCCCCGCCGACATGCGGGCGAGCATCGACAAGGCGGCGACCGACATCCTCGCCAAGACTGGCGCGCCGAGCGCGTCGATCGTGGTCGTGCGCGACGGCAAGATCGTCTACACGCATGCGTACGGCATCGCCAACATCGAGACGAAGCTGCCGGCATCGCCGCAGATGCGTTACTCGATCGGCTCGATCAGCAAGCAGTTCACCGCTGCCGCGATTCTCCTGCTCGCCGAGGAGGGGAAGCTTTCGCTCGATGACAAAGTGATCCGCTGGCTACCCGATCTCACGCGCGCCGGCGACGTCACCATCCGCCAGATGCTATCGATGACCTCCGGCTACCAGGATTTCTGGCCGCAGGACTACGTGATGCCGATGATGATGCAGCCGGTGACGGCGCCGGAGATCGCGGCGGGCTGGGCCAAGAAGGCGCTCGATTTCGAGCCGGGGGCGAAGTGGCAGTACAGCAACACGAACTACGTGATCGCCGGGATGATCGCGGAGAAAGTTGCCGGGATGCCGCTGCTGGACTACCTGCACAAACGCGTTTTCGATCCGTTGCACATGACCACGGTCTCGAACACCGACGCCGCTCCGCTCGGTCCCGAGGATCCGATGCGTTACCTGCGCTACGCGCTCGGACCGTTGCGCCCCGCGCCGAAAGAAGGACGCGGCTGGATGTTCGCCGCCGGCGAGCTGGCCATGACCGCGCACGATCTGGCGTTGTGGGATATCTCGATGATCGATCAGACCATCCTGAAGCCGGAGTCGTACCGCGCGCTGGAGACCGAGGTGCAGATGAATAACGGTGTCGGCTCGCGCTACGGACTCGGTGTCAGCATCGGCATCGTTGACGGGCGCCGCATTCTGTCGCACGGCGGCGAAGTTTCCGGTTTCACGGCCCGCAACGAGGTCTATCCCGATGACCGTGTCGCCATCGCCGTCCTCACCAACATGGACGCCACCGGCGCCTCGGAACAGATCGCGGGAAGCATCGCCAAAACGATCTTTTCCTCAACCGATCCGGCGACTCCGAAAACGACAGAGCAGATGCGCAAGATCTTCGATGAGCTGCAAAAGGGACGCATCGACCGCGCACAGTTCACGTCGAATGCGAATGCCTATTTCGATGAGCTGGCCGTCAAGGATTTTGCCGCCAGCCTGGCGCCGCTCGGAACGCCGCAGGAGTTCACCCAATCCGGCCAGTCGCTCCGCGGCGGCATGACGCTTCGGCGATATCGGATCAAGTTCCCGAACAAGACGCTGCGGCTAACGACGTTCATCATGCCGGATGGGAAGATCGAGCAGTATCAGATCGCGGCGGCGGAGTAATCGAGCGTAGCGCCGTCGGCCCGACGGCTGGACCGCCGCCGGCTCGGCGGCAAATAGAACCCAAACCGCCAGCGAGCCGCTGGCGGTACAGCCGTCGAGCCGACGGCGCTACGCTTGCTCCGCTATGTTGGCCTTGCCTCTTCCGCTTCCGCCCAGATCTCGACGCGGTGCCGTTCGCTCAGTCCGATCGTGCCGACGATGAACGTCATCAGCGCCACGCCGATGACCCAGTAGAGGCCGGCGAAGATGTTGCCGGTTCTGACTACGAGCAGGCCGGCGATCAGCGGGAGCGTTCCGCCGAACCAGCCATTGCCGAGGTGGTACGGGAGCGAGAACGAGGTATAGCGGATTTTGGCGGGGAACGATTCGATCAGGAAGGCCGCGATCGGGCCGTAGACCATGGTCACGTAGAGCACCTGCACGAAGACCAGCGCGATCAGGATTCCCATGTTCGGATTCTTCGGATCGCCGGCGTGGTCGCGCATGGCGTGGTAGATCGGGAGATAGGTCAGCGCGGCGATGAGATTGCCGGCCATCATGATCTTCAGCCGTCCGATGCGGTCGGAGAGGGCACCGAAGATGACGAAGAACGGCATCGCGAGGAGCAGCGCCGTACCGACGATGATGCTGGCCTTCGTCAGGTCGATTTTCAGCGTGGTCTGCAGGAACGAGAGCGCGTAGAACTGGCCGGTGTACCAGACGATGCCCTGCCCCGCCGTCGCCCCGAAGAGCACGAGCAGGACGATGCGCAGGTTCTTCCAGTTGCCGAAACTCTCGCGCAGCGGCGCCATCGATGCTTTCCCCTGCGCTTTGATCGAGGCGAAGAGCGGCGATTCTTTCAGCGTCATCCGGATCCAGAGCGAGATCAGAACCAGAACGATCGACAGCAGGAACGGCACGCGCCAGCCCCATGCTTTGAAGTCGGCCTCGCTCATCATTTTCTTCACCGCGTAAATCACGCCGAGCGAAACGAAGAGGCCGAGCGTGGCGGTGATCTGGATGAAGCTCGTGTAGTAGCCACGCTTGTTGTCTGGCACGTGCTCGGCCACGTAGACGGCAGCTCCGCCGTATTCGCCGCCGAGGGCCAGACCCTGCACAAGGCGAAGCAGCAACAGAATCGACGGCGCGAGCAGGCCGACCGATGCGTACGTCGGCAGCAAGCCGATGACGAATGTCGAGAGGCCCATGATCGTCAGCGTCACCAGGAACGCGTACTTGCGGCCGATGAGATCGCCGACGCGGCCGAAGACGATCGCGCCGAACGGGCGGACGACGAAGCCGGTGGCGAAGAGCGCCCAGGTCTGGATCAGCGCCCAAGCCGGCTGGTCCTTCGGGAACATCAGCTGCGACATGACCACGGCCAGGCTGCCGAAGATGTAGAAGTCGTACCACTCGATCATCGTGCCGAGGCCGGACGCGAAGATGATCCTGCCGATCGGGTAGCCCGATCCCTCTCTCCTGCTCATCAGTGCGCTCTCCTTTTGCATGAGTGTATAAGCAGCGCGCTGGGAGGCGCATCACCAGATGTCGAATGAAGAATGTCTCGATATCCTTTTCCGCAACGCCCGCACCCATTCCGCGTGGCTCGACAAACTGGTCGGCGACGATCTGCTGCGCGCGATTTACGACGCTATGAAATGGGGGCCGACGAGCGCGAATGCGGGCCCGGCGCGCTTCGTGTTCATTCGCAGCAAGGAGGGGAAGGAGCGCCTGCGGCCTACGCTTGCTCCCGGCAATGTCGCCAAGACCATGGCCGCGCCGGTGACGGTGATCGTGGCGTATGACCTGAAGTTCTACGAGAAGCTGCCGCGTCTCTTTCCGCACAGTCCGTCGATGCGCGAGATGTTTGCCTCAAATCCGCAGCTCGTGGAGATGACCGCGCGCCGCAATTCATCGCTGCAGGGCGCGTATCTGATCATCGCCGCGCGCGGCCTCGGACTCGATTGCGGTCCGATGTCCGGCTTCGACAATGCCCTGCTCGACCGCGAGTTCTTCGACGCCGGCCGCGAGTGCGAGAGCTGCGATCAGGAGTTCTTCCCGGAGGGCCACGTGAAGTCGAACTTCCTCATCAACCTCGGATACGGCGATCCCTCGAAGTTGCAGCCGCGGCATCCGAGGCTCGAGTTCGGGGAGGCGTGTACGTTGTTGTAGAGCAGACATCCCTGTCTGCTCCCGACGGGCGTCCTCGCCCGGCGGGGTGTGCTTGCGAAGGTCGCGTTGCTTGCACGGAAACCACCGCCGGGCGAGGACGCCCGTCGGGAGCAGGCGGGACGCCTGCTCTACACCGTGGTGACCGGCGAATGCTCGATCACAGGCAGCGTCACCGTGAACCGCGCGCCTTTGCCTAATCCCTCTGACTCCGCGCGGATCTCGCCGTGATGGAGGTCGATGATGTGGCGGGCGATGGCCAGGCCGAGGCCGAGGCCGCTGCGCTTGTCGGAGGCGTCGGCCTGGCGGAGACGCTCGAAGACGTGCGGCAGAAAAGAGGGCTCGATACCTTCTCCTTCATCGCGCACGCTGATGGTCAGCTTGTGATCGGTGCGGTCCAGACGCAGATCGACCTGCTTGCCGGGAGGCGTGAACTTGATGGCGTTCGAAAGGATGTTCCCGATGACCTGCTGGAGTCGCGTGGCATCGGCTTCGACGACGTCGTCGGGCGGGCGGACCACTTCCGAGGTGAGCCGGATGCCGCGCTCGGCGGCGTCGGGGCGGGCGTTGGTGACTGCCGCTTCGACGATCTCCGACAGATGCGTCGGCCGCATGTCCACCTGGAACTTGCCGAGGATGATGCGGGAGACGTCGAGCATGTCGTCGATGAGGCGCTTCTGCAGCTGGGCGCTGTTCTCGATCATGTGCAGCGCCTCGCGCAGCTCGTCGGGTGTGTAGTCGCCGGTGCGGAGGAACTGCACCCAGCCGAGGATCGAGGTCATCGGCGTGCGCAACTCGTGGGAGAGCGTGGCCAGGAAGTTGTCTTTGGCGCGATTCTGGGCCTCGGCTTCGCGATAGCGCCGCTCGTTCTCCGCCGCAGCGGCCGCGGCGCGCTTCTCGCTGACGTCGCGGAAGGTGATCACCGAGCCGACGGTGTGGCCATCGTCATCGTGCATCGGCGAGGCGCAGAACTCGACCGGAAAGCTGTTCCCGTCGTCGCGGAAAAACGTGTCCGCCATCTCGTCGTGAACGCGATCGCCGTGCAGAGCGACGTTCAGCGAACAGCGGGCGATATCGCAGGTGGAAACGCCGGGAAACGACGGATGCAGCAGTGGATGGACCTCGTGACCAATGACGTCGCCGGCGGCGTGGCCGATCATCCGCGCCGCAGCGGGGTTGACGAAGGTGGCCCGGCCGTCGAGGTCGACACCGAAGACGCCCTCCGCCGCGGCATTCAGGATCAGTTCGTTCTGGCGGCTGAGGCGTGCCAGCTCCTGAGCTTGTCGCGTAATGGCCTGCGTCTTCCGGAACAGCTCCACGAAGACGTTGACCTTGTAGCGGAGGATCTCCGGCTGGTAGGGCTTGAAGATGTAGTCGACGGCGCCGAGCTCGTAGCCGCGGAAGACGTGCGTTTCGCTGCGGCTGAGCGCCGTCAGAAAAATGATCGGCGTTCCGCGCGACTTGTCGCGCTCGCGGATCAGGCTCGCCGTTTCGAAGCCGTCGAGATTGGGCATCTGCACGTCGAGCAGGATCACGGCGAATTCGCGATCGAGCAGCGCCCGCAGCGCGGCCCGTCCGGAATCGGCACGGACGAGGTTCAGGTCCGAATCATCGAGGATCGATTCGAGCGCAAGAAGGTTGCTGGCCTGATCGTCGACCAGCAGGATGTTCACCTTCTCATTTGGGGCTGGCGTCATGAATGGCTCAAGGTGGGTTGGCAGACCTCGATCAGGAATGGGGCGATCTCTTCAAGACGCAAGATTCGATCCACCTGCGTCGCGGCGATCGCCGCGCGCGGCATCGACGGCGCTTCGGCCGTCGCCGGGTCCTGCGCGACGACGATTCCGCCGCGCGCCTTGATCCTGGCCGCACCACGCGCGCCGTCGTCGTTCGCGCCGGTGAGGATGACACCGATGAGGCGATCGCCGTAGGCATCGGCGGCGGATTCGAAGAGGACGTCGATCGACGGGCGCGAGTGCCGTACCAGATCGTCGACCGAAAGATTCAGCTCTCCATGCGAGCCGTTCCGTTCGATGAGGAGGTGGTAATCGGCCGGCGCGAGAAAAACGTGGCCGTTCCGAATCCACTCCTTGTCCTGGGCGTCGACCACCTTCAGATCGGTCTGCCTGCGGAAATAGGCCGGCAACCCTTCGTTCGATCGTTTGTGCCGATGCTGCGCGACGACGATCGGGATGCAGAAGTCGCGCGAGAGACCGCCGAGAATCACCTGCAACGCATGCATCCCGCCGAGGGAACAGCCGATGACGATGAGCTCGGGAACGCGGTTGCGTGGTCGCGCGGTTACGCGGTCACGCGGCTCGATGACGGGAGACCACGTGCGGCGACGCGCGGAGATCAATGGATCCTCCGGTACAGCCTCTCCTCGACGTCGATGTCCTCGTAGCAATCGGCCACGGCGGTGTAGCGGATGGTTTCCTTCTTGCCCAGTCCGAGGATGCCGAACATCTCCATGCTGTTGAGGAAGAGCTCCTGCACGCGATCCTGCAGTTGATTGTTGAAGTAGATGAGTACGTTGCGGCAGAAGATGACGTTGAAGTGATTGAACGAGGCGTCGGTGACCAGGTTGTGCTGGGCGAAGACGACGTTCTCGCGCAGCGACGGACGAAAGAGGGCGTAGTCGTATCGGGCGGTGTAGTACTCGGAGAAGGTCCCTTTTCCGCCGGCGGCTATGTAGTTGGCGGTGTTCTCCTGCATCGAGCTCAGCGGAAAGATGCCGTCTTTGGCGCGCTGGAGAACAGCTTCGTTGATGTCGGTGGCGTAGATGCGGCTGCGCTCGTAGAGCCCTTCCTCCTGCAGCAGCATGGCCATCGAGTAGACCTCTTCCCCGGTCGAACAGCCGGCGTGCCAGATGCGGACGAAGGGATAGGTGCGCAGCAACGGGACGATCTTCTGCCGGAAGGCGAGGTAGAACGACGGGTCGCGGAACATGGCCGTGGTGTTGATCGACAGATCGAGCAACAGCCGCTCCATGCAGGAGGCGTCGTGCAGCACCTTCTCCTGCAGCGCCGAGATCGTCGACAGTCCCTCGGCGTAGACCCGCTTCCACAGCCGGCGGCGAAGCGACGGCAGCGAGTAGTCGCGGAAGTCGAATCCGTAGTGCTGGTAGATCCCCTGCGTGAGGAGATGCACCTCGATCGCTTCGAGATCGCTTTTCTCCTGTTCGCCCGCTTCGGCAAGTGCGCGATTGGCCACGTTGGAGTGGGATAGAGCAAACGGCATGCTCAACCACGCGAGGGTGCCATACTGCTCGACACACTCGGCAAAACCACGTCCCCGGCATCCGGAATCGCGTCCGAGAACGGAGGAGTCATGTTCGTCCCATTCCGACGACCGCGCGGCACTGCTACCGACATGCTGCGGCTTGGTTTCAACAACATGGTTGCCAACTGGCCGGCTCTCCTGCTGCGCGGAGCCGAGAAGTTGCTGGCGGCTGCCGCGGGCTTCGGGCTGGTCGCGGCGTTCGGATCGTCAAAATTCGACCTATCGAAATTGAACAGCGTCATCGAAGACCTGGCGAAACATCACACCTCTCTCAGCATCGTCCTCATCTCCGCGACAGCGGTGCTCATCATTGTGGCGGCAATCATCGTGAATGCATTCGTCTCGGCCGGGAACATACGCGTCTACCTCGACGGCTATCGTGCCGCTCTGCCGGCGATGCCGCGCCCTCCTATGGCGGCCTTTCGGGTTTTCCGCCTGCGGGAGTGGATCGCTGGGGCTCGCACCGGATGGTGGCGGGTGGTTCAGGTTGACCTGGTCATCCTTGCGATCTCGCTGGCTCCCGCCGTCCTGTTCCTCGGACCTGCCCTGCTGGGATCCCATGGCTGCGCGCCGATGGCGATCACCTGCCTGGCAGCGGTCATGTTCATGATCACGATCCTGCTTGGCTCGCTCTTGTCTATGAAGGCCGAAGTAGTCTGCATTGCCGCTCCCGAGGCCTCGGTGCGGGAGTCCCTCTCCATCGGCTGGTCGCAGCTAATGGACAATTTCGGCATCCATTTCGTCACTGCGCTGCTCCTCACCCTGATCGCCCTCGGGGCAGGAATCATCGCCGCGATCGCCCAAATGATTGCATGGATTGGCGAGGCGGTCTTCTGGGCGCAGAACATCATCACTCCGGTCATCGCCTGCTGGTTTCTCGCATCTTTCGTGGCACTGACGGAGCGTGTGCTCCCTGAGGAGACTCCGGCCTCTGTCGTCGAACCGACGGACAGCGCGCCTCCCCCGGACACTACTCCGTAGCCCTTCCCAATACGCTAAACTCCGCCTGATGAGTCACGATGCCGCAGGCCTTTTGAATGACGTGCTCCGTCTGCCGGAAAACGAGCGGCTGGAGTTGGCCTCTCGTCTCTTCGCTCAGGAAAGCTCCGTGATCTCTGCCGAACCCGGCGTCATGAGCGGGGCGCCCGTCTTCAAAGGAACTCGCGTTCTCGCCCAAACCCTCATCGAATATCTCGAGGCCGGCGACTCCATCGACGACTTCCTCGAAGGCTTTCCCTCAGTCAGCCGTGAACAAGTCATCGCCTTCCTCGAAGAAACAAAGGCCCGGGTGCTCGCCTACGCAGGATGAGGGTTCTGGTTGACGAATGCGTGGACTGGCGGATCGCGCGCGATCTCGCTCGTCACGACGCCAGGACCGTCAAGCAGCTTGGCTGGCAAGAGCTGAAGGACGGATCGCTTCTGGCGCGAGCGACGGCGGAATTCGATGTCTTCCTTACTGTCGATACAAAACTTCCTTACCAGCAAAACATCGCTGTGCTTGATATCGCGGTCATCGTGTTGCGAGGTCGCACGACTCGTCTCGCCGATTTGCGTGAACTGCTTGATCGCCTGCAAGAAGCTCTGAACACCGCACGCCGAGGTGAAGTGACTGTTATCGGTTGGCTCGATCGACGGTAGCTACGCTTCTCCTACAAATACAACCAAACCCGCAACAGCGAAATCAGCTGCTGCGCATCGATCGGCTTCGTAATGTAGTCGCTCGCTCCGGCCTCCATACACTTCTCGCGATCGCCTTTCATTGCCTTCGCGGTCAGGGCGATCATCGGCAGGTTTTTGTACTCCTCCATCGAACGGATGCGGCGCATGGCTTCGTAGCCGTCCATCTCCGGCATCATCACGTCCATCAGGACGACGTCGATATCGCGGTTGTTGCGGAGTTGCTCGATGCCGTCGGCGCCGCTTTCGGCGTAGAGGACATCCATCTTGTGGCGCTCCAGCAGCGAGGTCAGCGCGTAGATGTTGCGCATGTCGTCGTCGACGATCAGCGCTTTCTTGCCGGCCAGCACCGGATCGGATTCGTGCAGCTGCTCGAGGATCTGGCGCTTCTGCTCCGGCAGGTTTGCTTCGATGCGGTGGAGGAAGAGCGCGGTCTCGTCGAGCAGCCGTTCCGGCGAGCGGGCGTCCTTGACGATGATGGCTTCGGCCATTCGTTTGAGCTCCGTCTCCTCCTTCTTGGTCAGCTCGCGGCCGGTGTAGACCACGATCGGGATGTCGTCGATGCCGAGGTCGTTGCGCATCCGGCTGATGAACTCGAAGCCGTTCATGTCGGGCAGACCGAGGTCGAGAACCATGCAGTCGAAGTGACGCTCGCGAAGGATCTGCAGCGCCTCTTCGCCGCTGCCGGCCGCGGTGATGTCGACGTCGCCATCGCCGCCGATCAGCTCTGCAATCGCGGAGCGCTGGTCGGCATTGTCTTCGATGATCAGCAGCGATTTGTTCGGCCGCTCCACGAAGCCCTTGATCTTGGCGAAGGCCTCGTCGAGCGCATCCTTCGTCACCGGCTTTTGCACCTGGGCAAACGCGCCGAGCTTCAGACCGCGCGCGCTCTCGTCATCGCCGGAGATGATGTGCACCGGAATGTGGCGCGTGGCCTTGTCGTGCTTCAGGCGGTCGAGCACCGTCCAGCCCTCCATGTCCGGCAGGGCGATATCGAGCGTGATGGCGTCGGGGCGATAGCGTTTGGCCAGTTGCAGGCCGCTCTCGCCGCGCGTGGCCACGACTCCTTTGAAGCCCTTGTCGCGCGCCATCTCAAGAAGGATGCTTGCGAAGGTCACGTCATCCTCGACGATCAACACCACCCGGTCGCCCTCGGCGATGGCAGCGCGGTCGTCGGCAACCTGCTCTTCGACCACCACCTGCGAATCGTCGACAGCGATTCCATCCTCGCGGCGCGAACGGCGCGCTTCGAGCGACGGCACATCGATCATCGTGCGGCCCTCTTGTCGCATCGAAACATCAGGAGTCAGCTCGGCTTCCAGCGTCGAGCCGTTGCGATCCTCGTCGCGGCGGCGGATGGGAACGACGTAGCTTTGCGGCAGGTAAAGTGTGAACTCCGAGCCGCTGTTTTCTTCGCTGGTCACGCGAATCTCGCCGCCGAGGAGCCGTGCGATCTCGCGGCTGATCGAAAGCCCGAGGCCCGTGCCGCCGAACTTACGCGTCGTCGATGCGTCCGCCTGCTGGAACGCCTCGAAAATGATCCGCTGCTTCTCGTCGGGGATGCCGATGCCGGTGTCGGCCACGCTGAAGGCGATGACCGACGACGCGCGGTCCAGCGTCTCGTGACCCGGTGTCCACCCCTCGCCCACCGTGGCCGCGCGCAGCGTCACGCCGCCGTGCTCCGTGAATTTGAAGGCGTTGCCGAGCAGATTTTTCAGCACCTGCTGCAGGCGCGTCGCATCGGTGTGAATCGTCCGCGGGAGGTTGGGATCGAGATCGATATTGAAGTCGAGCCGCTTGTCGACCGCCACTTGGCGGAAGGTCTTGTCCATCGACTCCGCCAGCTCCGTGAACGGCAGATCGCCGAGGGAGATGGTCATCATGCCCGACTCGATCTTCGACAGATCGAGGATGTCGTTGATCAGTGTCAGCAGATCGACGCCGGACGAATGGATCGTCGACGCGAACTCGACCTGCTTGCCTGTCAGATTGTTCTCGGGATTGTCCGCCAGCAGCTTGGCCAGGATCAGCAGCGAATTCAGCGGCGTGCGCAGCTCGTGCGACATGTTCGCCAGGAACGCGCTCTTGTACTTCGAGGTCAGCGAGAGCTGGCGTGCCTTCTCTTCGAGCTGGCGCTTGGCGTTTTCGACCTCGCGGTTCTTCCGCTCGACCTCTTCGTTCTGCGTCTGCAGCAAGCGCGCTTTCTCTTCCAGCTCTTCGTTCGTTTGCTGCACCTCCTCCTGCTGCGTCTTGAGCAACTCTTCGGATGCCTGCAGCGATTTGGCCTGCTGCTCGAGGCGCTTGTTGGTCTCGGTCAGCTCTTCCTGCTGCGCCTGCAGCTCTTCGGCGAGTGACTGCGACTGCGTCAGCAACTCCTCGGTTCTCATGTTCGCCTGGATGGTGTTGAGCACGACGCCGATCGATTCGACGAGCTGATCGAGCAGTGACAGATAGGTATCGGTGAACGCCGTGAACGTGGCCAGCTCCATCACCGCCAGCACCTGGCCTTCGAAGACGATCGGCAGCACCACGATCTGCATCGGCTTCGATTCGCCGAGGCCGGAGTTGATGGTGATGTAGTCATCGGGCGCGTTCTGCAGCAGGATGCGCTGCTTCTCGAAGGCCGCCTGGCCGACGATCCCTTCGCCGATGCGGAACTGCTTGGCGAGGTGCTTCCGCTCCTTGTACGCGTACGTCGCGGCGAGATTGAGGCGCGGTTCGCCGGCGCCGTTCGTATCCATCACGTAGAAGACGCCGTGCTTCGCGCCGACGACCGGCGCCAGCTCGGAAAGAATCAGCTGCGAGACCGTGGTCAGGTTCTTCTGCCCCTGCATCATGCGGGTGAACTTGGCCAGATTCGTCTTCAGCCAATCCTGCTCCGTGTTCCGCGACGTGGTCTCGCGGAGGTTGCGAATCATCTCGTTCATGTTGCCTTTGAGAGCATTCAGCTCCCCTTCGGCCTGAACGGTGATGTTGCGGCTGAGATCGCCCTTGGCCACGGCCGTGGCCACATCGGCAATGGCGCGCACCTGTGTGGTGAGATTGGCGGCCAGCTGATTGACGTTGTCCGTCAGATCGCGCCACGTCCCCGACGCGCCGGGCACGTTCGCCTGGCCGCCCAGCTTCCCTTCCACGCCGACCTCGCGGGCCACCGTGGTGACCTGGTCGGCGAAGGTGGCCAGGGTATCGATCATGTCGTTGATCGTGTCCGCCAGCTCGGCGATCTCACCGCGCGACTCGACGTTGAGTTTCTGTTTGAGAACGCCGCGAGCAACCGCAGTCACGACTTTGGCGATGCCGCGAACCTGATTGGTGAGGTTCGAGGCCATCATGTTGACGTTGTCGGTCAGATCCTTCCAAGTGCCGGCCACGCCTTTGACCTGGGCCTGACCGCCGAGCTTCCCTTCCGTGCCGACCTCGCGGGCGACACGCGTGACCTCGGCGGCGAAGGTGTTGAGCTGATCGACCATCGTGTTGACGGTGTCCTTCAGCTCCAGCATCTCGCCCTTGACATCGACGGTGATCTTCTTCGAGAGATCGCCGTTCGCAACCGCCGTCGTCACCTGCGCGATGTTGCGCACCTGATTGGTCAGGTTCGAGGCCATGTAGTTGACCGAGTCGGTCAGATCCTTCCACGTGCCCGAGACGCCCTTGACCTGCGCCTGGCCGCCGAGGCGGCCTTCCGTTCCGACTTCGCGCGCCACACGCGTGACCTCGCCGGCGAAGGTGTTGAGCTGATCGACCATCGTGTTGATGGTGTTCTTCAGCTGCAGGATTTCGCCGCGCGCATCGGCCGTGATCTTCTTCGACAGGTCGCCGTTCGCCACCGCGGTGGTTACCTCGGCGATGTTGCGCACCTGGCCCGTGAGATTGCCGGCCATGGAGTTGACTGAGTCGGTCAGGTCCTTCCACGTACCGGCCACGCCTTTGACCTGCGCCTGGCCGCCGAGTTTCCCTTCCGTGCCGACTTCGGTGGCCACGCGGGTGACCTCGGCGGCGAAGGAGTTGAGCTGATCGACCATCGAGTTGATGGTGTTCTTCAGCTCCAGCACTTCACCAAGCGCTTCGACCGTGATCTTCTTCGACAGATCGCCGTTCGCGACGGCGGTGGTCACCTGAGCGATGTTGCGCACCTGGTTGGTGAGGTTCGACGCCATGGAGTTGACGTTGTCAGTGAGGTCTTTCCACGTGCCGGCCACACCGCGCACCTGCGCCTGGCCGCCGAGTTTTCCTTCCGTGCCGACCTCGCGCGCCACACGCGTGACCTCGGCGGCGAACGAGTTGAGCTGATCGACCATGGAGTTGATGGTGTTCTTCAGCTCCAGGATCTCGCCCTGCGCTTCTGCAGTGATCTTCTTCGACAGATCGCCGAGGGCGACCGCCGTGGTGACCTCGGCGATGTTGCGCACCTGGCCCGTCAGATTGCCGGCCATCGAGTTCACCGAGTCGGTCAGATCCTTCCAAGTTCCAGCCACGCCTTCGACTTCGGCCTGGCCGCCGAGCTTTCCTTCCGTGCCGACTTCGCGCGCCACGCGCGTGACCTCGGCCGCGAACGACCGGAGCTGATCGACCATCGTGTTGATCGTGTTCTTCAGCTCCAGAATCTCGCCGCGCGCCTCGGCGCTAATCTTCTTCGACAGATCTCCCATGGCGACGGCCGTCGTGACCTCGGCGATGTTGCGCACCTGGCCGGTGAGATTCGAGGCCATGGAGTTGACCGAGTCGGTCAGATCCTTCCACGTGCCGGCCACGCCCTTCACCTGCGCCTGGCCGCCGAGCTGTCCCTCGGTGCCGACCTCCCGCGCCACGCGGGTGACTTCGGAAGCGAACGCGCCGAGCTGATCGACCATCGTGTTGATCGTGTTCTTCAGCTCGAGAATCTCGCCCTTCGCTTCGGCAGTGATCTTCTTCGACAGATCGCCGAGCGCGACCGCCGTGGTCACCTCGGCGATGTTGCGCACCTGACCCGTCAGATTGCCGGCCATGGCATTGACTGAATCCGTGAGGTCCTTCCACGTTCCGGCCACGCCCTTCACTTCCGCCTGAACGCCGAGCTTCCCTTCCGTTCCGACTTCGCGCGCCACGCGCGTGACCTCGGAGGCGAACGCGCTGAGCTGATCGACCATCGTGTTGATGGTGTTCTTCAGTTCGAGCAGCTCGCCGCGAACGTCGACCGTGATCTTCTTCGACAGATCGCCGAGGGCGACCGCGGTGGTTACCTCGGCGATGTTGCGCACCTGGCCGGTCAGATTGCCGGCCATGGCGTTCACCGAATCGGTCAGATCTTTCCACGTGCCGGCGACGCCCGGAACCTCGGCCTGGCCGCCGAGTTTTCCGTCCGTGCCGACTTCGCGCGCCATGCGCGTGACCTCGGCGGCGAACGAGTTGAGCTGATCGACCATCGTGTTGATGGTGTTCTTCAGCTCCAGAATCTCGCCCTGCGCTTCAGCCGTGATCTTCTTCGACAGATCGCCGAGCGCGACGGCCGTGGTGACCTCGGCGATGTTGCGCACCTGGCCGGTCAGATTGCCGGCCATCGAATTCACCGAGTCCGTCAGATCTTTCCAGGTACCGGCAACGCCCGGCACCTCGGCCTGACCGCCCAACCGCCCTTCCGTGCCCACCTCGCGGGCCACGCGCGTAACTTCCGAGGCGAACGAGCGAAGCTGATCGACCATCGTATTGATGGTGTTCTTCAGCTCGAGCACCTCGCCCAGCGCCTCGGCCGTAATCTTCTTCGACAGATCGCCGTTCGCGACCGCGGTGGTGACGTCGGCGATGTTCCGCACCTGACCTGTCAGATTCGAGGCCATGGCATTGACCGAATCGGTCAGATCCTTCCATGTGCCGGCGACGCCCGGCACTTCGGCCTGCCCGCCCAACCGCCCTTCCGTGCCGACCTCGCGCGCCACGCGCGTAACCTCGGAGGCGAAACCGCGGAGCTGATCGACCATCGTGTTGATCGTTTCCTTCAGCTCCAGCACTTCGCCGAGCGCCTCGGCGGTGATCTTCTTCGACAGATCGCCATTTGCAACGGCGGTCGTGACTTCTGCGATATTGCGCACCTGGCCCGTCAGATTCGAGGCCATCGAGTTGACCGAATCGGTCAGGTCCTTCCACGTGCCGGCCACGCCCTTGACCTCGGCCTGACCGCCCAGCTTCCCTTCCGTTCCCACTTCGCGCGCCACGCGCGTGACTTCCGATGCGAACGACCGCAGCTGGTCGACCATCGTGTTGATCGTTTCCTTCAACTCCAGGATCTCGCCGCGCGCATCGACCGTGATCTGTTTCGAGAGATCGCCATTCGCAACGGCGGTGGTGACGGCGGCGATGTTGCGCACCTGGTTGGTCAGGTTGGCGGCCATGTAGTTGACCGAGTCGGTGAGATCGCGCCACGTACCGGAAACGCCCTGCACATCCGCCTGCCCGCCGAGTTTTCCTTCGCTGCCGACTTCGCGCGCCACGCGCGTGACTTCCGATGCGAACGACCGCAGCTGGTCGACAATCGTGTTGATCGTGTTCTTGAGCTCGAGGATCTCGCCGCGCGCCTCGGCCGAAATCTTCCGGGAGAGATCGCCGAGGGCGACGGCGGTGGTGACTTCGGCGATGTTGCGCACCTGGCCGGTCAGATTCGAAGCCATGGAGTTGACGGAATCGGTGAGATCCTTCCACGTTCCGGCGACGCCCTTCACGTCAGCCTGACCGCCGAGTTTCCCCTCGGTGCCGACTTCGCGCGCCACGCGGGTGACTTCCGAGGCGAACGAGGCCAGCTGATCGACCATCGTGTTGACTGTTTTCGCCGTCCTGAGGAACTCACCCTTCAGCGGACGCCCATCGAACTCGGTGGCCATCGTCCGCGACAGATCGCCGCGCGCGACGGCGCCGATGACGCGGGAAATCTCGTTCGTCGGCTGCACCAGATCGCTGACGAGCGAATTCACCGACTCGGCGATCACGGCCCACTGCCCGCCGGCCGCGGGGATCTGTGCGCGCTGGTTGAGCTTTCCTTCCTTGCCGACGACGGTGGCGATCTTCTCCACCTCATCGGCAGTGCGCTGGCTCAGCTCGAGGATGTCGTTCAGCGTGTCGGCGATCTTCCCCGCGCCGCCGGTGAACTCCACCGGCATCCGCACTTTGAAGTCGCCCTTCTTCATCGCCGTGAGCGTTCGCAACAGCAAACGCTCGAAATCCCTCGGCGAAAGCTCCGTCGCCTTATCGATACCGATTCCCGTGGTCACGCGCTGTTCCTCCTGAACCCGGCAGTTGAAGCCGCCGAGCGAGTTGCAGCTTTCAGACCATGGATGAGGGCGTCAGGAGAGGGTGTGCGGTCTCGCGCAATCGCGAGACCGCACGGCTACTTACGCGGCAATCGACTTTCTGGCGTGTTTCTCGGCGACGAGCTCATCGCGCAGAACGCGGAAGGCACGGGCGTCCGACTCGCCCGTCTCCGGGTCGAGAAAGTACGCCACATCGTTGCGGAAGCTCTCGCCCTCGGGATTCTCGCCGTTCCACTCCAGCACGGCCCACTGCACGAGGGGATTGAAGATGTTGTGATCCCAGGCGAAGGCAGCGTGCCGCTTGCTGTACGCCTGCGCCGTTCCCAACTCCTCCTCGCCGGACACTCCTTCATCTTGGCGAGTCTTGTACTCGGCGAACGCCTTGGCGTCACGCTCGGCCGTCTTCTCATCGACGAAATAGGCAACGTCGCGGCGCGGCGGCTGCGCCTGCGGTCCCCCGAACTTCTGTCCAACGCTCTTGCATTTGACTACCAGCCACTGAATGACCGGCCGTCCGATCTTGTGGTCCCACTCCAACGCGACATAAGGCATGTATCTCTCCTTCGATAGGTGCCGGCCCGTTTTGGCCGATACAAATAACAAGAAGATGCAGTACATATTTATTTCAAAATGTAGAGCTTGCCGCGAATGGTGGCCGGCCAAGGAATAGCTATCTCCCATTGGTTATTACTAGCTTTAACTAAAGCAAAGGACAATTTATTTAATGAAATCGTCACCAGATCAACGCCAGTCGCGTCTGCTTGATGCGATGCCGGCCATCGCGTGGTCGGCATCGGCAGAAACCTTCCGCTTCACCTATGTCAATCCCGCAGCGGAAACACTGCTCGGTTATCCCGTCGAGCGCTGGCTGGACGAGCCCAACTTCTGGACGGAGCACCTTCATCCGGAAGACCGTCACGTTGCCCTGCTCTGCCATACCCAGACGATGGCCGGGCGCAATCACGAGCTCGTTTATCGGATCATCGCCGCGGACGGCCGCGTGGTCTGGCTTCGCGACTACGTCAATGTCCACTGCGAGGACGGCATGCCGGTGGAGCTGTTCGGCGTCATGGTCGACATCACTCGCGAGCATGATGCCGAGGCCGAGCTGATGGAGAGCCGGGAAAACTTCCGGCGCATGGTCGAGCTGTCGCCCGACTGCATCGGCGTCCACGCCGACGAGACCTACGTCTACGTCAATGGCGCGTTCGTCCAGCTCCTCGGCGCAAAGAGCGAATCGGAGATCGTCGGCCGGAGTGTGTTCGACTTCATCGACACCGCATCGGAGGAACAAGTTCGCCAGCGACTGGTGAAAGTTCGCGCCGGCGAAAGCGTGCCGTATTTCAGCGAGACGTTCCGCCGCATCGACGGCTCGCCGCTCGACGTCGAGGTGGCCGCGCTGCCGCTTCGCTACGGAAGCCGCGATGCCGTGCAGGTGATCGCCCGCGACATCACGGAGAAAGTGCGCGCGCAGCAGGCGCTCGAAGCCTCGGAACAGCGCTACCGCGAGCTGGTCGAAGACCTGACGGAAATTCTCTACACCGTCGACCGCGAGGGGCGCTTCCTCTCACTCAACAGCAGCTTCGAGCGGAGCACCGGCTACCGCATCGAGGAGTGGATCGGCCGGCCGTTCACCGAGCTCTTCCTGCCGCACTCGGTACCGTCGGCAATCGAGCACTTCCAGCAGGCACTGGCCGGAACCCCCCGCGTCATCTGCGAGTACGACCTTCCCGCTCGCTCGGGAGCGGTGGTCACGGTCGAGGTGTCGTGGCAGCCGCGCTACGTGGACGGCGCCGTTGCCGGAACGATCGGCATGGCCCGCGACGTCACCGAGCAACGGAACATCGCCCGCAAACTGGAAGAGGCCAAGCGGATGAGCAACCTGGGACAGGTGGCGGCATCGCTGGCCCACGAATTCAACAACGTGCTCATGGGAATCCAGCCATTCGTGGAGGTCGTCAAGCGCAATGAGGCCGTGACCCCCGCAATCAGTGACGCCCTCGGCCACATCACGCACGCCATCAAGCGCGGAAAACGCGCCTCGCAGGAAATCCTTCGCTTTGCCAATCCGAAGGAGCCGCAGCTTTCCCCCATCGAGGTCTCCGCTTGGCTGCCGGCGCTCCTCGGACAACTGGTGGCGTCTCTCCCCTCCTCGATCGCGCTCAGCAGCTCGATGGACCCGAACGTGAACTTCATCGACGGCGACAGCGAACATCTCGAACAGGTGGTCACCAACCTGGTCTTCAATGCACGCGATGCCATCGACGGCAGCGGAACCATCCACGTCGCCGTGTCGCTCATCGCTCCGGCAACTGGCGGGACGAGGGATCTCGTGCGCATCTCCATCTTCGATGACGGCCCAGGGATCGTGCCGGCGATGCTCGACCGGATCTTCGAGCCGCTCTACACCACGAAGCGGAACGGCACAGGACTCGGTCTGGCCATCGCGCGCCGTCTCATGGAAAGACAGGGAGGCGCAGTCGCGGCAGAGAACCGTCCGGAAGGCGGAGCCGTTTTCCACCTGCACGTGCCGGTCGCACACGCGGCCTCTCCGGTAAGACGACAGCTCATCCGCGCCAATCCGGGCATCACTCGAGTCCTCCTCGTGGAAGACGATCTTTCCGTGGGACAGGGGTTGAAAGATCTCCTGCGTTCGGAAGGGTATGACGCGACCTGGGTCCAGCTGGCTGGAGAAGCCTGCGCGGCCGCGCGCCGGACACAGCCTCATGTGGCCATCATCGATTTGAATCTTCCGGACGGCAATGGCGCCGATCTCGTTCCGCTTCTGCGCGCGGAGCACACGGATCTGCCGATCGTCCTGTCAACCGGCCACGTCGAGCTGAATCTGTCCAGGGATAAGAACCGCATCTGCTCGCTGATGAAGCCCTACGAGCTCACCGATCTGCTCCACGCCATCGGCATGGTGACCGCATCGGCCGCGTGAATCTTTGAGGTGAGCCGTTTGACAGCGCTACCGGCAGGCCGGAGAATCCGCGCCTGACTGCCGGACATGCTGGACGTCGATACGCTCATCCTCGGTGGTGGTATCGCCGGCCTTGCCGCGGCGTTGCCGCTCCGTGACGCCGCAGTCGTGCTCGAACGAAACGCGCGGCCGGGCGGACTCGTGCGAACGGAGTGCTTCGACGGCTACTGGTTCGACCACGTCCTGCACCTGCTGCACGTCGCCGATGCCGCGACCGAGGCCAGATTTCGATCGCTGGTCGGCGACGATCTGGCGCGCTGTCCGCCCGAGGCGTGGGTGGAAACGCGCGCCGGAACGACGCGTCGACATCGTCATCGCCAACGGCTTCTTCGACTACATCGCCGATCCGGCAGCCGTTCTGCGCCATCTCCATTCGCTCAACCGCGGCAAACTCATCGCCACTTTTCCGCTGTATACCGCCTTGCGCGTTCCCTTTCGAAAACTGTGGCGCATGGGACAGCGCTGCTACGTGCGGTTCTACACGCGGCGCGGCATCATCGCGGCCTGCGAAGCCGCCGGCTATCGCGTCGAACGGCTGGAACGACACGGCCCGATCGCCTTGCTGGTGGCTTCCGCTACTCCTCTTTCTTCATCGGCAGCTTGAACCCGATGTAAGTCCCCGAGCTGATGCCCATGAGCGCCAGCATGGTGGCGCTGAACTCGGGCATAGTCAGGTCCCAGAAGACGGAGTTGAGGAAGACGCCGCCGAGGATCAGCGTCCAGACCAGAACCTGGAAGCGATCGAGAGCGACGTGGCCCTTCTCGTCGGTCACCAGATCGCGCCACCACCCTTCGCTCGCGCGCGGGATGCTCTTCGGTGTCACCGCCACGGCGGCAAGCGCCGTGGCGGCGCTGATGCCGACCAGACCAAGGAGCGACGGAGCGATGGAGTCCTGTTCGCCCGTCACCAGCCAGATCAGGACGTAGCCGACCACGAGCAGGAAGAACCACCACGCCATCTGCACGCGCGCCAGGCTGTAGGGCTGGTGGACACCGTCGACGCGCGGACCTTCCCGCAGCATGGCGCTCTTGCGGGCATAGACGAGGAGGGCAACGGCGACGAGGATCAGCAGCGCCAGCCACGTCCGAGTCCAGTTGTCGACGTAGAGCTTCTTCAGGCGCAGCGCCATGTGCGCGCCGTCTGCGCGCGGCAACGGCCGTCCGCCTTTGACGCCGACACTGACCCGCATCGTGGCCTCAGGATCGAAGAATGGGTCGTAAAGAAACTGCCGCCAGATCTGCTTATTGCTGGCATTACGATCGAGCTCGAACGTCAGCGTGCCGCTCTGCAGATCGATCCCCGACGGCACCACGCCCGTGTCGAGCCCCTCGATATAAAGAGTAATGGCCTGCTGCTGCGCCTCCGCATCATGAACGAGCCCATCAAGATGACAGACCGAGATGACCACCCAGTCGCTGAGGTACACCTGATGGGGATCGTCCTTATTGACGCCCGCCACCCCGGCCACCGCAACCACCGAACCGCACGGAGCACTTTTCAACCGCTTCCGCGCCAAGCCGAGCTGGTCGGCTTCCTGCCGTTCGGTGCAGGCAGCGAGAATGAGAAGGACGAGGAGCGGATAAAGGAGGCGAAGCCGCATCTGCGTATTGTAGGGCCTGCTGCCCACGCCAACTCAGTGCTCGCTATCGTCCAGTCGTGATTGCAAGCGATTTCTGGCGTCGCTCACCTTCGATTTCACAGCGCTGACGCTGATACCAAGTACCGTCGAGATCTCGTTGTAGTCGAAACCGTCCAGCCAAAGTTGAAGACTCAGACGCTTCGCTTCGGGTAATTCCGCCACCGCATCATGGAGGCGTTTCCTACGCAAAGCCTGCTCTTTCCGCTCGCTGTCAGCGCGACGACTCCGAGGATGCCGATCCATCACGATCGTCTTGCCATAGAAGGAGGGACGTTGCGACCGAGCAGGGCCTACTCTGATCGCTGGTTCCCAGGCGTCAGGATTCCGAGCGTCGTCAATCAGCCGGCGCTCAATTTCATCGGGTGACAGTTTCTTTTGAGCTCTCATATGTCCCATCCCGTAATGACGCGAATCAAACCCTTGCTCTTCTCATACGCGATCAGCTTTAACCCTCGTCCGCCATCTGTACGACCAACGAGCTGGTAGCCGCCGTTGTACCGCTTGTTGCGACCGACCTCAAAACCGTTCCAGATCACTTCAACGACCTCATCGATCGTAACGCCATGCCTGGCCAGCTCACCTTCGTCGAACTCGTATTCGAACTCCTCGGGATCGAATTTCTGCCAGTAAACCAACGGCTAAACTCCCACCATCATTCTCCGGGGCCAATCGCAAAAGGATACCCCTTCACCCCAAATTCACATCTCCTCGTACGATGGAAGCCATGCGCCGCATCCTCATCGTCGATGACGACCCGAAAGTGTGCGAGACGCTCGATCGCTATCTCGCCCATGCGGGGTACGTCACCGCGTCCGCGCTCGACGGGGCCAAGGCGCTGGAGATGGTGCAGAAGTTTGCGCCGGATCTGATCGTGCTCGATCTGCTGCTGCCGCGCGTCGGCGGGCTGGAGATCTGCCGCATGCTGCGCGAGACGTCGGCGATTCCGATCATCATGCTGACGGCGAAGACGACCGAGCACGACAAGCTCACCGGCCTCTCTCTCGGCGCCGACGACTATCTGACCAAGCCTTTCAGTCCGCGCGAGTTGGTGGCGCGCGTGGAGGCAGTGTTGCGGCGGACGGGGACGACCGAGAAGACGCCGCGCGTCATCGCCGGAGCGTTGACCATCGATCCCGAACGCTGCGAGGTGACGGTCGATGGCCAGCTGGTGGTCCTCACCGCCACGGAACTGCGCCTTCTGCTGTCGCTGGCCCGCACGCCCGGCCGCGTGTTCCGCCGCGACGAGCTGGCGCGGCTCGCGCTCGGCGACGATTTCGACGGCCTCGATCGCACCATCGACGCCCACATCAAGAACCTGCGGCGGAAGGTGGGGGCGGAAATCATCGTCACCGTCTTCGGCGTCGGCTACAAACTGGTGGCCTGATGCGAATCTTCGCCACACTGCGTAGCCGTCTCATCGCCATGGTGGCGGCGCTCCTGGCCGTGACCATCGGCAGCGTAGCCATCATCTCCACCCGCGTCGCGCATTACGAGATCCGCAAGTTCGATCTCGACGTTCACGCCGGCCGCGCGCCACGCGCTCCGCTCGCCATCGGCCAGTACTACCGCGCGCACGGCTCGTGGGCCGGCGTTCAGCCGGTGATCGAGCAGGCTGCGCGCTCCGGCGAGTCCGATGTGGTCGTCTTCGACGGACAGCGGAAATTGGTCGGAACATCGAACGCGGTGCTGCGCGATGCCCGGCTCATGCCGGACGGCGGCCTGATGATCGAGCGCCGCTCCCCCGCCGGCCTCACGCGCGAGCTCATTCGCGGACCGCAGATGATCGTGCGCGACAACAGCGGCAGCACCGCCGGATCGATCTTCATCCTGCCGCGGCAAGGCAAGACCCCGGAGCTGCAGCCGATGCGCGCACTCGATCGCTCCTTCTTCCTGATCTTCCTCGGCGCCACGATCTTCGGCGTGCTCATGGCCATCGCCATCGCCCGCTGGATCAGCGTGCCGGTGGAGCGATTGACCGCGGCGGCACGGCGCATGGAGTCGGGCGATCTGGCCGTGCGCGTCGAGCCGGCCGGCGGCGCGGAGCTGGCGGCGCTGGCGCACGGATTCAACGCCATGGCCGCCGCGCTCGATCGCAACGAAGAACAACGCCGGCGGATGGTGAGCGACGTGGCTCACGAGCTGCGCGCGCCACTGACGAACATTCGCTGCGAGCTGGAGTCAATGCAGGACGGCCTCACCTCGCCGACGCCGGACCGCATCGCCTCGCTGCACGAGGAGACGATGCACCTCGCGCATCTGGTCGACGATCTGCAGGATCTCGCGCTCGCCGAGGCAGGAAGACTGGAGATCGACGCCCAGCCTGTGGCCATCGCCGCGATGGCGCGGCGCGCCGCGGCAGGCATGGAGACGCGGGCGCGGGAACGCGGCGTGATCATTCGTTGCGGCGGAGATGACGACGTCATCGTCCTCGCCGATGCGCGGCGCACCGTGCAGATTCTGACCAACCTGCTCGCCAACGCCGTCGCGCACATGGAGACGCCGGGCGAGGTTCGCATCGAGTGGGAGCGGAGCGAAGGCGAGGCCATCATCCGCGTCATCGACAGCGGCACCGGCATTCCGGCCGAGGAGATCCCACGCATCTTCGAGCGTTTCTATCGCGTCGACGTCTCCCGCTCCCGCGCCACCGGCGGCGCAGGCCTCGGACTGCCCATCGTCCGCCAGCTCGTGGCCGCACACGGCGGGCGGGTGTGGGCGGAGAGCGAAGTGGGAGTCGGATCGGCGTTTTCGTTCACGCTGCCGCTGGCGACCTAATGAGCACAGACAAGAGTGTCTGTGCCACATTTCCGCCCTGTCGCGCAGAGCAATGTGGCACAGACACTCTTGTCTGTGCGTCTTCATCATCGCTTCACAACTGCCGCGTACGTTGAGGCTGGAGGCAATCATGAAGAAACTCATTTGTACGTTCGCACTACTGATCGCATCGACATTGAGCGCGGCGGAACCAGTCGACTCAATCAACGCCGCGATCGATAAAGCCGTCGCCGAGGATCGCTTTTCGGGTGTGGTGATGCTGGCGAAGGATGGGACGCCGCTGCTGACCCGCGCGGTGGGCATGGCCGATCCCGCGAAAGGCATTCCCAACCGTCCCGACACGAAGTTCAACCTCGGGTCGATCAACAAGTTCTTCACGCACGTCGCCATCGGCCAGCTGGCCGCGGCGGGCAAGTTGTCGCTCAACGACACTATTCGCAAGCACCTGCCCGACTATCCATCGCCCGTTGCGGACAAGATCACCATCGAGCAACTGCTGCAGCATCGCTCGGGACTCGGCGACATCTTCGGGCCGAAGTTCATGGCTTCGCACGCATCGCTGCGAACGCTGTCCGATTACCTGCCGCTCTTTGCCGACAAGCCGCTCGAGTTCGAGCCCGGTGCCGATCAGCGCTATTCGAACGCCGGCTTCGTCGTCCTCGGGCTGATCATCGAAAAGATCTCGGGACAGACGTACTACGACTACGTGCGCGATCACATCACCAAACCTGCTGGGATGACCGACACCGCGTCGTACGCCGTCGACGAGAACGTGCCGAACCGCGCGATTGGGCAGACGAAGCGCGGCCCGGAAGGTCCGTTGCCGGCGCGGCAGAGCAACATCAATACGCTGCCCGGGCGCGGCAGCTCGGCTGGCGGCGGCTATTCGACCGCGGCCGACATGTTGCGCTTCACGCAGGCGCTCCTTGCCGACAAGCTGATGCCGAAGCGCTGGACCGACTGGCTCTTCACCGGCCGGCTCGATGGCGCGGCCGGACGCAACATCGGCGTGGCCGGCGGATCGCCCGGCGTCAACGCGGTCCTGGAGATCGCGCCGCCGTACACGTTGATCGTGCTCTCGAATTACGATCCGCCGTCCGCCGAGGAGCTCACGCGCGAAGGGCGGAAAGCGCTGGGAATCGGCGGGGGCAATGGCGTGCGCAAACAGCGCGGCGGACCGCAGGGGCCGGGCGAAGTCATGATTCACGGCCGCGTCCGGATTCCGATGGAGCTGACGCGCCACGTCCCGGTCATCGAAGCGAAGGTCAATGGCAAAGGACCGTTCCGCTTTCAGGTCGACAGCGGCTTCGGCGGGATGTTGGAGGTGACTCCCGATCTTGCCAAGTCGCTGGCGCTGCCGGTGATCGGCGAATCGATCGGCGGCGACCCGAGCGGCAAGAACCAGAAGGCCGTGCGCATTCTCAGCGCCGAGTCGGTCGACATCGGCGACGTGCATTTCGGTCAGGTGGAGGCCGGCGAAGGCGGACCGCATTTCGAAGGGATCGACGGCGTCATCGGCCTGCAGCTCTTCCACCAGCTGCTCGTCACCTTCGACTATCCGAACTCGCGTTTCGAGATCGACGGCGGCGGCCTCCCGCCGGCCGACGGCGCGAAGATCCTCACCTACACCACCGAGCACGGCGTGCCCACGATCGAGATCGACGTCGCCGGTACGAAGGTGAAGACCGACATCGACAGCGGCAGCCCGGCGCTGGTTTCCCTTCCTCTCTCGCTCGCGAAATCGCTGCCGCTGGCCGAGGAGCCGCGCGTAGTCGGGCACGGAAAGACGGTCAGCAACGAATTCGATGTCTACGGCGCGCCGCTGAAGGGCGAAGCCCGCATCGGCGCGATCACATTGACCGACCCGCGCCTCGATTTCGTGGAGATCTTCCCGGTGGGGAACATCGGATTTCGCTTTCTGAAGGATCTGGTGGTGACGTTCGATCCGGCCAATCACCGGGTGCGGTTCGTGAAGCCGTGAGTAAGATGAGCGCCGCCGTCACTGGCGGCGCTCATTCACTCATGTCCACTCGCACCCTCCGCAAATCCTACCCCGCTCTTCGCGACGACATCGGCGATCTGCATACCTGGCGGCCGTTGCCGAATGACGAGATCGAGCAGATCGATCCCTTTCTTTTTCTCAATCACCACGGGCCGCAGGTCTATCCGCCGGGGAATCGCGGGCTGCCGTTTGGGCCGCATCCGCATCGGGGGTTCGAGACGGTGACGTTCATCGTCGAGGGGTCGCTGACGCATCGCGATACCGGCGGGCATGAAAGCGTCATCGAGCGGGGCGGCGTGCAGTGGATGACGGCGGGGCGCGGGCTCGAACATGAAGAAGTCTCGCCGCCGGAGTTCCTCGAGCGCGGCGGGCCGCTGGAGATTCTGCAGCTCTGGATCAACCTGCCGGCGCGGCTGAAGTTCACCGAGCCTGGCTACACCGGCCTGCAGAAATCCGCGATCCCGTCATTCGCGGATGATGGCGCGACGATCAACCTGATTTCCGGAACTTGGAACGGACATCGCGGCCCGATCGAATCGATCACTGACGTTCACATGATGACCGCCGAGCTGAAGGCAAGAGCGCGTGTCGTTCTGCCAGCGCCGCGAGACCGCAACGTCTTCTTCTACATCGTCCGCGGAAAGCTGACCCTCGGTGACGCCTTCCATCTTCTCAACATAAATGACGACGGTGATGAAGTGGAGATCGAAGCGATCGCCGACTCGTTCATCCTCTTCGGCCATGCCACACCGCTGCGCGAGCCTGTCGTCGCGCACGGACCGTTCGTCATGAACACGCGCCAGGAAATCCTCGACGCGATTCGCGACTACCAGGCTGGGAAGTTTCGTTAGCGAAGCGCGCTGGCGACGGCGCTGCCGACCTTGTTCAGGAAGGCCGAGGTCGAGAGCCAGCCCTTGTCGGGGTAGTAGGCGAAGACCGGGCTGCCGCCGCGGATGGTGTCGATGATCTTCTGCGAAATCTCCGGACGAACGGCCGGGCAACCCCAGCTGCGGCCGAGACGGCCGAGGACCTTGACCGCCTCCTGGCTCACGTACGACGCGCCATGCATGACGATGGCGCGATCGAAGGCCATGTCGTTGATGCCTTCCTCCAGCCCCTTCAGGCGGAGCGAGTAGCCGTTGCCGCCTTCATACGTATCGGCGGTGACGAAAAGGCCGAGGCTGGTGGCAAGGCTGCCGGGGCTGTTGGAGAAGAAGTTGGCTACATCGCCGCCGCTCCCTTTTCCGTGCGCGACCAGCTCGCGGAAGAGGAGCTTGTGGTGGCTCAGATCGAAGCAGAAGAGCCGCGGCTGCGACGACGGCAGCGAGTAGTCGATCACCGTCAGCAGGTCGCGGCGCGGCACGAGCCCTTCCTCTTCCGCGCGGGTGGCCGCGGTCAGCGCGAGCTTGAGCACGTCCGGCCGCAAGCCGGGAGCCTGCGTGACCAGCGAGGTAACGAGGGTGTCGGATGAGTCCGCCGCCTGCATCGGCAAAGCGAACGCGAGGGCTACGGCGAACGAAAACAGCAGTCGCTTCATAGATTGTTTTTCCCGATTGGAATTGGACGCGGATGATAACAAATAACCCGGCGATCTATTGCCGGGTGGTTCACCTCGTGCACTGGCGGCGGGAGAGTGCGACGCCTTGCCCTGCTTCTTGCGCTGATTCTGGCCGGCACTGTCCACGCCGACGTCTTTCGTGTCCTCGATGATGATCACGAAGCGGCGCAGGCGCGGGTCGATCTGATTCAGCAGGCGAAGAGCGAGATCGATGCGGTCTACTTCTTGGCGCACAACGACCGCATCACCATGACCGCGCTGGCGTTGCTTCGCGATGCGCGGCGGCGCGGCGTCGGCAGCGTACGGCTGATCGTCGACGCGAATTTTCAGCACATCCCGCGGGCCGTGCTCGCGCACCTGCGCGATGAGGGCGTCGAGGTTCGCGTCTATCACGAGCTCACGTTCCGCCATCCGACTTGGCTGTTTCATCGGATGCACGAGAAGTTCGTCGTCGTCGATGGTCAGCGCTACATCGCCGGCGGCCGCAACCTGGCCGAGGAGTACTTCGGACTGCGCAAACGCAACTTCGTCGATCGCGATGTCTACGTCGACGGCGCTTCCGCGGCCGAGGCGGATCGGCATTTCGAAGAGCTGTGGGCCAGCGAGGACGTTCAGGATCTGCGCGTGCGCGTCTCCGATGGCGATAAGCGGAAGGCGTCCCGCATTCTCGACGACGCGGCGCAGGGCAAGTCGCTCGACGGCTTCATTGCGTTGAACACCGGCCGGAACTGGTCCGATGGGCAGAAGGACGCGCAGTCCGTCCGTTTCCTGCACGATCCGCCGGCTTCGGACGACGGCGTGCGCCTGGCCACGCAACTGGAGACCGTCATCGCCGCCGCAAAGAGCGAGATCGTGATCGAGTCGCCGTATCTCGTCCCCTCGGGATCGATGCTCACGCTGCTGGAGAAGAAACTGAAAGAAGGCGTTCGCGTGCGCATCGTCACGAACTCGCTTCGCTCGTGCGACGGCGCGCTGCCGTTTGCCGGCTACATCAAATACCGGCGGCGCATGCTGCGCGACGGGATCGATCTGCGCGAGTACCGCGGGCCGGACACGCTGCACGCCAAGACGCTGGTGATCGACGGACGGACGGTGCTGGTCGGCTCGTACAACATCGACCCGCGCTCGCGGAACCTCAACACCGAGGTGATGTGCGTCGCCGAAGACGAAACGATCGCCAAGGAGTTGCTGGCATCGATCGATCGCCACATCCAGAACTCCTGGCCGGTCGCGGTCGCCCAGCGGCGGCCGCTCGCGCCGCGCGCGTGGCGATTCCGTGCCTGGGCGGCGCGGCTGGTGCTGCCGCTGCTCGAAGGGCAGTTGTAGCGGGTAGTACTCCGCTAGAATCCGCCCACCATGTCGAACGAGATCGATGCCCTTCTGCAGGAGAACCGCAGCTTTCCGCCGTCCGAGGAGTTTCGCCGCAACGCCAACGCGAACAGCGATGCGGTTTACGACGTCAAGGATCGCGAGGCCTACTGGGCGTCCTGGGCCGAGCAGCTCGATTGGAAGACGAAGTGGTCGAAGGTTCTGGAGTGGGAGCCGCCCTACGCGAAGTGGTTCGTCGGTGGCACTCTCAACGCCTCGGCGAATTGTCTCGATCGCCATCTGGCGGAGCGCGGCGATAAGCAGGCCGTGATCTGGGAAGGCGAACCGGGCGATGTGCGCACGTTCACCTATCGCGAGCTCCACGCCGAGGTCTCGAAGTTTGCCAACGTCCTGAAATCGCTCGGCGTCCAGCTCGGCGATCGCGTCGCCATCTACATGCCGCTGGTGCCGGAAGCGATCGTGGCCATGCTGGCCTGCGCGCGCATCGGCGCAGCGCATTCGGTCGTCTTCGGCGGATTCTCCTCGGAAGCGCTGCGCGATCGCATTCAGGACGCCGAGGCCAAGGTGCTGATCACCGCAACCGCCGGCTATCGGCGCGGGAATCTCGTCCCGCTCAAGAAACTCGCCGACGCCGCGGCGGCCGACTGTCCATCGATCGAGCACGTGATCGTGGTGATGCGGCGTTCGGCGTCCGATGAGTTGGACGACACGCTGACGATGGAGCCGAATCGCGATTGCTGGTACCACGAGCTGATGCGCAACGCCTCGGCCGATTGCGAGCCGGCCTGGGTCGATTCCGAGCAGATGCTCTACACGCTTTACACCAGCGGCACGACCGGCAAGCCGAAGGGAATCGTTCACACCACCGGCGGCTATCTCACCGAGTGCTACGCCACCTGCAAGTGGGTCTTCGACCTGAAGGAGAACGACGTCTACTGGTGCACAGCCGACATCGGCTGGGTGACCGGGCATTCGTACGTGGTCTACGGCCCGCTCGCCGCCGGAGCGACTGTTTTCGTTTACGAAGGCGCTCCCGACTGGCCGAAGCAGGATCGGTTTTGGTCCTTGATCGAGAAGCACAAGATCACGATTTTCTACACGGCGCCGACGGCGATTCGCGCGTTCATGAAGTGGGGCCACCAGCTGCCGCAGGCACACGATCTGTCGTCGCTGCGCCTCCTCGGATCGGTCGGCGAACCGATCAATCCCGAGGCCTGGATGTGGTACCACAAATGGATCGGCGCCGAGCGCTGCCCGATCGTCGATACGTGGTGGCAGACCGAAACCGGCTCGATCGCCATCACGCCGCTTCCGGGCATCGTGGCCACCAAGCCCGGCTCGGCGACGCGGGCCTTCCCCGGCATCGACGCGAAGATTCTCGATGAGCGCGGCAAAGAGGTGCAGGTTGGCGGCGGCTATCTGGCCATCACCAGTCCGTGGCCGTCGATGCTGCGCGGGATCTGGCGCGATCCGGAGCGCTACCAGTCGCAGTACTGGTCGAAATGGCCGGGCATTTACTTCACCGGCGACGGCGCCAAGCGTGATTCCGACGGCTATTTCTGGCTCCTCGGGCGCGTGGACGATGTCATCAATGTTGCCGGCCATCGCATCGGGACGATGGAGGTCGAATCCGCGCTGGTCGATCACTCCTCGATCGCCGAGGCCGCGGTCGTCGGCATCAATCACGAGATCAAGGGGACTGCCATCGCCGCCTTCGTGATCGTGAAATCGTCGCGGCTGGAAGAAGCGAAAAAAGATCCGGCGAAGTTCGAGAAGGAGTTGAAGGATCACGTCTCCGAAAAAATCGGCGCCATCGCCCGGCCGGAGAAAATCCTCGTCACCGCCGACCTCCCGAAAACCCGCAGCGGCAAGATCATGCGCCGCCTCCTCCGCGACATCGCCGAAGGCCGAGCGCTGGGAGATGTGACGACGCTGGCCGATCCGACGGTGGTCGCTTCGCTGAAGGATAAGTACGAGGAGGAGAGTTGAGGTTGCTAGGTTTCTGAGTTGCTGGGTTGCTTGGCAACCCCTAACAGCAACCCAGCAACTCAGCAACTTCAGCAACCAATGCCCAGCGCACTCATCACCGGCGGCTCCCGCGGCATCGGCCGCGCCGTTGTCGAACGGCTTACTCGTGACGGCTGGAACGTCGCGTTCACCTATGTGACGTCGACCGATCTGCCGGAAGGTTTTGCGCTGCAGGGTGATGTGCGCGATGCCGCCCGCAACGCCGCCATCGTCGAGGAAGTGATCGCGAAGTTCGGTTCGCTCGACGCGCTGGTGAACAATGCCGGCATCCGCCGCGATGCGCTGCTTTACAACATGAGCGACGACGAGTGGCGCGACGTCCTGCAGACGAACCTCGATGGCGCGATGTCGATGACGAAGGCGGCACTCGGCCCGATGATGAAACAGCGCCGCGGCGCGATCGTGAACGTGGCCTCGCTTAGCGGCCTGCACGGCGTCGTCGGGCAGACCAACTACGCGGCGGCGAAGGGAGCCCTGATCGCCCTCACCCGTTCGCTGGCGCGCGAAGTGGCGCGCAGCGGCATCCGCGTGAATTGCATCGCGCCGGGCCTGGTCGACACCGACATGATCGCGTCGCTCGATGCCGAGGCGAAGAGAGAGATGATTCGCGCCATTCCGATGCGGCGTGCGATCAAACCGGCCGAGGTCGCAGCGGCAATCGCATTTCTCCTCGGTGAGGACGCCAGCGCAATCACGGGACAGGTGGTGTGCGTGGATGGCGGAACGTCGTGCTGACCATTCGATGAAGGAGCTTCGATGAGCGCCAGACTCTTGTACAGGATCGCCGCGGTAATCTTCGTTCTCTTCGCTGCCGGACACACCTACGGATTCCTGAAATTCAAGGCACCGACGCCGGAAGGGATCGCGGTGCGCGACTCGATGACGAACGTTCAGTTCCGGATCGAGAACGGCACCTACAGTTACGGCGGCTTTTACAACGGCTTCGGGTGGTACATCACCCTCTATCTGGTGTTTTCGGCCGTGCTGTCGTGGCAGTTGGGAAGTCTCTCCGCCTCCAACCCGCACATGACTGGCGTCATCGGATGGATGTTTTTTGCCGTTCAGCTGATCGGCCTGGCACTGAGCTGGATGTACTTCATACCGGTCCCGACCATCATGACCGCCGTCATCGCCATCTGCCTCGGGCTGGCGGCCTGGCGCAACTGATGTTCCTCTCCGTGCTGCTCTACTCCGGCGGCGCGGCCATCGTCGTGGGCGGACTGGCAATGCTGTTCCGTCGCCGGCGGCGAAAGGGAGCGGCGCTGGTCGCTGCCGGCATCGCGTTCGTCCTGATCGCCGTTTGCTGGCCGGCTATGGAGCAGCACGCGGACCACATTGACTCTGGCCTGGACAAAACAGTTCCGCGCTGGCAGTTCGATGAACATCACGAGATTCGCATCGCCGCGCCGCCGGAACGGATCTACTCCGCAATCCGCCAGGTCACCGCGGGCGAGATCCGCTTCTTCCAGATTCTCACCACGATCCGCTGCCTCGGCCGGTGCCGCGGGGAGAGCATCATCCACGCGCCGGACGCGAAGCCGATTCTCGACACGGCCACACGCAGCGGTTTTCGCATCCTGCTCAACGATCCGCCGCACGAGTTGGTCATCGGCACGCGCGTCGCCCCGGACACGCTCGCGGTGATGAACTTCCGCATCGAGCCCGACGGCCTCGTGACCACAGAGACGCGCGTCTTCGCCAGCACCGACGCCGCCCGCCGAAAGTTTGCCGTTTACTGGCGCGCCATCCGTCCCGGCAGCGGCATCATTCGCCGCGGCTGGCTGGAAGCGATCAAACGGCGGGCAGAGAGGACACCGTGAGCAGAGAAATGACCGGAGAAATCGTCTCGATATGGATCAAGCGCTCCCATCGAGGCGTGATGGATCTTGTCGATGAAGCGCAGGCTGTGGCCGGACGTGGCCTGGTCGGAAACGCCGATCAGGGCGGCAGACGCCAGATCACCATCATCGACGAAGCTGCGTGGCGCGATGCCGGTGCGGAAGCCGGTGCCGAGGTCGATCCGGCAAAGCGAAGGGCCAACGTCATGGTGCGCGGCATCCCTCTGGCCGATTCGCGCGAGAAGCTGCTCCGACTCGGCAACTGCCTGATCCGCATCCTCGGCGAAACCCGGCCCTGCGAGCGGATGGAGGAAGCACAGCCCGGCCTGCGCCAGGCCCTTCGCTCCAACTGGCGCGGCGGCGTCTTCGGCGAAATCGTCGAAGGCGGTGCTTTTCGCGTGGGTGAGCGGGCAGAGCTCGTCTGATCTGGTATCGTTCGCCCATGCCGCATCGCTATCCGCAGGAGGCCGTCCTGCGCGACGGCCGCAGAGTTCTGCTCCGCCCCTTCGCCGGGAAGGACGTCGACGCGTTGTATGAGTTTTTCCAGCATCTGCCGGTCGCCTACCGCCGCTTCGCGTGGGATCCGATCGACAATCGCTCCGTCATCGAGCGATGGGGCCGCGACATCGATTACGCGAAAGTTTTCCCGCTGCTGGCGCTCGACGGCAACCGCATCGTGGCCGACGCCACGCTGCATCGCCGCGACGGCGGTCCGCTACGCCTCTCGGGACGGATCAAGTGGATGATCGATCCCTCCTTCCGCGGCGTCGGACTGGGAACGCTGCTGGTCAATCTGTTCATCGGCATCGCCCGCGAGAACGGCCTCCGCCATCTGAACGCAATGCTGATCTCCGACCTCGAAGCCGATGCCGTGACCACCCTCGAGCATCTCGGCTTCAGGCCATACGTGATGCCCAGCTACGGCACCGACCCGGACGGCAATCAGCACGACATGACGAAGCTGATTCTAAAGTTGTGAAGCACAGACAGGAGTGTCTGTGCCACATCGTTCAGGCCTGTGGCAAAAACGCGGGCCAATGTGGCACAGACACTCTTGTCTGTGCTTCTGCCAGCATCCGAGCCGGTGAATCTCGCTCGACCTCCATGCCGAGGAACTTCAACGCAAACGCCAGCGTGTCGCTGATGCGATTCTCATCGAGTGACGGCAGCGGCAACGCACCATCGCGTTTTCCCAGCTTGCTGCCGTCCGCATTCACGACCAGCGGAAGATGCGCGTACGACGGCGTTGGCAACCCCATCGCGCGCTGCAACGCGATCTGACGCGCGGTCGAAGTGAGCAGGTCCGCGCCGCGCACCACCTGCGTCACGCCCTGCGCTGCATCATCGACGACGACGGCGAGTTGATACGCGTACAGCCCATCGGCGCGGCGGACGACGAAGTCGCCGGTGCGCTCGAAGACATCCTCCTCGTTACGCCCGAGAATCATGTCGTCGAAGGCGATGACACCACTCGGCGCACGGAAACGAATCGCCCGTGCGGAACGGCCGAGCGGCAATCCACCGCTGCACGTTCCCGGATATACCGGCTCGCGTCCCAGCGGCGCCGAGGCCGCGCGCTGCAGGTCGGCGCGCGAGCAGGCGCAGTCGTAGACGAGATTGCGCGCCCGCAACGACGCCAGCGCATCGTCGTAAAGCGACGTTCGTTGCGACTGGTAGACGACCTCGCCATCCCATGTGAGGCCGTATCGCTCTAGCGCACGAAGGATCTCGTCCGCCGAGCCGGGAACCACACGCGGCGTATCGAGATCCTCCATCCGCACCAGCCACCGCCCACCCTCCCGCCGCGCGAACAACCACGATCCGACCGCGGCGACCAGACTGCCGAGGTGCAGAGGGCCGGTCGGAGAGGGAGCGAAGCGACCGGTGGGCGTCATTCCAAGTCCCACTGTGAAGTTTCTACACGTGCTCCGAAACCGACAACGTGTTCCCGTCCGGGTCCTTGAACCAGGCCACCTTGTCGCCGCTCGGGGCGGTCCAGATGCCGAGGGCGTCCTGCTCGAAGAAACCGAATCGTTCGAAGAGCACGCCCTTCGCGGTCATCGCAGAGACGACTGATTCAATTTCTGATACTTCCCAGCCGAGGATCGTGAAGACCGCCGGCTTGAAATCGGGACCAACCTTGGAGACGCGGATCATCGTGCCGTTCGCATCGAGCACCATGGCGAAGCCGTCGTTGTTCACGAAGCGCAGGCCGAGGACGCCTTCGTAGAACGCGCGGGCCTTGTCGAAGTCGGTGGTGGGGAGAAAGGCGACGATCTTCTTGTCGTGCAGCATCAGCAACACCCGCTTCCCGGTAGATGGTTATGGTCCGGCCCTGCCATCGCCGGATTGAATGCCACGAAATCGCCGCGCATCGCCCGCATCCACGCGCGCGCCGAGGCGGCAAGGATGATGATCACGCAAAGCATCAGCACCGAGGTGAGCGTGGCGTCGAGGTAGCCGGTGAACGGGTCTTTGGCCATCATCTTCGGCCCGAGGAAATTGTCGGTGATGGAAAGGTAGCCGGCGTAGAGCGTAGTCGAGGCTACGAAGGCCAGCGGGAACATCGTCGTCCACGCGTACTTCGCGCGGCCGGCGTTGAGAATCACCGTCGTCCCGACGCAGAGAGCGACGGCGGCCAGCAGCTGGTTGGCGATGCCGAACATCGGCCAGATCTGCGAGATCGATCCGTTGAGGATGAACCATGTCCAGCCGAACACGACGAGACCTGTGGAGATGATCGTCCCCGGAATCCACGACGTGTTTTCGAACGGCTTCCAGGCCCGGCCGAGAAACTCCTGCACCATGAAGCGGGCCACACGCGTGCCGGTGTCGATCGTGGTCAGGATGAACAGCGCCTCGAACATGATGGCGAAGTGGTACCAGTACGACATCAGCCCGCCGAGGAGCGGGATACCGGAGAAGATCTGGGCGAATCCGACGGCGAGGGAGACCGCGCCGCCGGTGCGGCCGACCAGCGTTTCGCCCACCAGCGTCGAGAAGTGCGCCAGATTCACCGTCGATAGTCCGAGCTTGGCGAAGACCGCCGGCGGGACGTTGATGGCGTAGTAGTCGCCGGGATGGAGCGCGCAGACGGCGATGAGGGCCACGCAGCCGACGAGGCCTTCGCAGAGCATGGCGCCGTAGCCGATCATCCGCGCGTCGGACTCCTTGTTCAGCATCTTCGGCGTCGTCCCCGATCCGATCAGCGCGTGGAAGCCGGAGATGGCGCCGCAGGCGATGGTGATGAAGACGAAGGGAAAGAGCTTACCGGGGATGATCGGGCCGCCTCCGTGCGCGAACTGCGAGATCGCCGGCGCTTCGATGTGTGGCGCCACGATGATGGTGCCGATGACCAGCGCGGCGATGGTGCCGAGCTTCATGTACGACGAGAGGTAATCGCGCGGGCAGAGCAGCATCCAGACGGGGAGCACCGAGGCGATGAAACCGTAGATGGCGATGGCGATGGTGATCTGCGGCTTCGACATCGTGAAGAGCGCGCCAAGTGCGGTGCCGGGGATGAAGCGTCCGGCCACGACCGCGCCCAGCACCATCAGCGCGCCGGCGATGGAGCCGTTGCGGATGGCGTACGGTGCCTTCGAGCGATGCAGGTACTGCCCGATGATCAGCGCGATCGGGATCGTCAGGAAGATGGTGAAGGTCCCCCACGGCGAATCGGCCAGCGCGTTGACGACGGCGATGCCGAGTCCGGCCAGGGCGATGATGACGATGAAGAGAATGGCGATCATGGCCATGATTCCGGCCAGCGGGGAGATCTCCGTCCGGGCGATCTCGGCCAGCGACTTCCCGTTCCTGCGCACGCTCGCTGCCAGCGTCACGAAGTCATGCACTGCCCCGCCGAGGACGACACCGAAGGCCAGCCACAAGAGTCCCGGCAGATACCCGAACTGCGCCGCCAATACCGGCCCGATCAGCGGCCCCGCACCGGAGATGGCCGCGAAGTGATGGCCGAAGAGCACCCACTTGTTGGTGGGCACGTAGTTCTGTCCGTCGTTGAACCGATGCGCCGGCGTGACGCGCGCGTCATCAAGCGCCATCACCTTCGCCGCGAGGAAGGCGGAGTAGTAGCGGTAGCCGATGGCGGTGACCGCGAGAAAGAAGAGGATGAGCGGGAGGGCGTTCATGTTGTGCGACGATTCTAAAGGTTTCACGCGGAGGCGCGGAGACGCGGAGGTGTTGATTTTCTTTTCTCCGCGCCTCCGCGTCTCCGCGTGAACCCGTCTCCCGTACCATCAGCAGCGCATGCCCACCCCGCCCGGACCAAAGAGCGTCATCCCCTTCCGCTACCTGCGGACATTGCAGCGTGATCCGATCCCGTTCTTCACAAAAATCGCAAACGACTACGGCGACGCAGTGCAGTTTCATGTCGGGCCACAGCAGATTTTTCTCTTCAATCATCCCGATTTGATTCGCGAGCTGTTGGTCACGCAGCATCGGTCGTTTCACAAGAGCCGGGTGTTGCAGCGATCGAAGATCATCTTCGGCGAGGGGTTGCTGACATCCGAGGACGATCTGCACCTGCGGCAGCGGCGGCTGGCGCAGCCGGCGTTTCATCGGGAGCGGATCGCGCGGTACGCCGAGGTGATGATCGATCGCGCGTCAAAGATGGCGTGGCGCGATGGCGAGGAGCTCGACGTCCACCACGAGATGATGCGGCTCACCCTGTCGGTCGTGGCCAAGACCCTGTTCGATGCGGATGTCGACGAAGAGGCTGACGAGATCGGCGTCGCGCTGACTTCGCTCGTCGACCTCTTTCCGACGCTCCTGAATCCGTTGGCCAACCTGCTGCGCAAACTGCCGCTGCCGCAGACGATGCGCTTTCGCCGCTCCATCGAGCGGCTGGACAGGACCATCTACGGAATCATCGACGAGCGACGAAAGTCGGGGCAGGATCGCTGTGATCTGCTGTCGATGCTGCTGATGGCGGTCGACGAAGAAGGCGACGGCAGCGGGATGACCGACCAGCAGCTGCGTGATGAGGCCATGACGCTCTTCCTGGCCGGACACGAGACGACAGCGAACGCGCTGGCGTGGACGTGGTACCTCCTATCGCTGAATCCTTCGGTGATGGAGGAGCTTCATCGCGAGCTCGACGCAGTGCTCGGCGATCGGACGCCAACACCGGCTGACTATCCGCGTCTGACCTACACCGAGATGGTCGTCGCCGAATCGATGCGGCTCTTTCCGCCCGCCTGGGCGGTCAGCCGACTGGCCATCGAGGACGCCACGATCGGTGAGTGGTCCGTGCCGCGCGGCGCGGTGGCCGTCGCGGCACAGGCGGTAACGCATCGCGATCCGCGCTGGTTTCCCGATCCCCATCGATTCGATCCGCTGCGGTTCACGCCGGAGGCAAAGGCGGCGCGACCGAAGCTGTCCTACTTCCCCTTCGGCGCCGGACCACGCATCTGCATAGGCGAAGGGTTCGCCTGGATGGAGGCGGTGCTGATCGTAGCCACAATCGCCCAACGCTGGCGGCTGGAGTTGGTGTCAGACGATGTCACGCCGCAGGCATCGATCACGCTGCGGCCGAAGGGCGGGATACGGATGCGGGTGGGGCGACGGTAGCGGCGTACACTCTCCCCATGCAGGACATCCGCGCTTCCTTCGCCGATTACGCCTCCTACCACCAGACCAAAGGCAACAAGTGGTTTCACCGTTTCGGCATCCCGCTCATCATGCTCACCGCCCTCGGCATGCTGGCGCGCGTCGGCATCGGTTCGCTGCTCGGCATGCACATCGACGCAGGCATCGTTCTCATCTACCTCGCCGTCGTCTACTACCTCACCCTCGAGTGGCGGCTGGCTATTCCGATGCTCGTCGTTTCGTTCGCCTTCTATTTTCTGGGCCGCTGGATGCCGATGTGGTTGAACGTGACGCTCTTCATCCTCGGATGGATTCTTCAATTCATCGGACACAGCGTCTACGAGCACAAGCAGCCGGCGTTTTTTCGGAACGTAATGCACCTGCTCATCGGGCCGCTGTGGATCCTCAATGACGTGATTCCGGTGGTGAAGTAAGCCCCATGCGCGCGTACGGCTCCGACCGCGTCCGGCCGGGCGATGGCGTGCAGTTCATCCTGCTGTCACGCTTTCCGAAACGGTGGACGCCGCGGGCGGTGAAGACGCTGACCAGCGCGGAGTTTCCGGGGACGGCGGTGCTGTGGGACGAGCGCTACTTCGAGGTGGTCGATGCCGAGCCGCTGCCGCAGGGAGGCGCGCGTTACGTGCTGGAGCCGTGGCAGGAGATGCACGTCATGCGGACCGTCGATCGTTATGACGAAAGCAGCGAAGCGGAGCGGCTGATCGACTACCGCGCGCAACTCTCGCGGGAACGAAAACGCAAATCGGCGAAGGTGCTGGCCATCTTCGTCGGCCATCTTCCGAACATCGTGCAGGAGGAGATCGGTCGCGAGCTCGGCATCATCGCCACGCGGTTGACGATCGTCTCCACGCTGCCGATCTACGCCATCGTCATCGCGCTGGTGCTGTGGATCGTGACCGGAATCATGTCGGGGACGCCACGTCCGCTGACGGCCTACATGCTGACCGGTTATCTCTTCATCGAATCGTCGTTCCGCTTCGTCGTGACGTGGCTGATCGGGAGACCGATCGGCTCGCCAATCGGCACGATCGCCTATCTCCTCTACTACTTCACGGTGGCCGATCGCGCGCGCACCATCTCGCCGTTCGCGCGGGAGAAGGGGACGCTGGTACCGATCAGTGAAGCCCCCGAGGGAAGGAAAACGAGCGACGAGCTGATGATGCGCGAGGCGCTGGTGACGCTACTCAGCCCTGCCGAACAGGCGCGCGTGGCGGCGCGGTTCGGGTACGACTACCGGCACCAATCGTCGACGATCGCCTGGATGATTCTCATTTGCGCGCTGATCGGCGTGGCCAGCTCGGTGCATCGCGGCGCGGTGCTGTCGTACATCCTGGCGAGTGCCGTTGCGGCCGAGCAGATCTATCGTCTGCTCGTTCTTCGCCGCGGCCCGGCCGGCAGCATCCTCGGCATCGCTGCACGGCCGTTCGTGCGCAAGTTCCTGTAGATAGACGAGAGGCACGCAACTCGCACCGCAGCAGGCTGTGCCGGAACTTCAATTCGACGGGCGCCGCCGTGTCGTCATCGAGGGTGTAACCCCGTGCGTCGACAGCGGCCGCTTTCCCGCGAAGCGCGTGGTGGGCGACGTGGTGACGATCGAGGCCGACATCTTTGCCGACGGCCACGACCTCATCTCCGCGGTGCTGCTCCATCGCCACGAGTCGGAAACGGCGCAGTCGGAGACGCGGATGACGGCGCTGGTCAACGACCGCTGGCGCGCCGAGCTTCCTGTCGATCGCCTCGGCTCTTACTACTTCACATTCGAAGCGTGGATCGATCACTTCCTGACATGGCATCGCGATCTGAAGAAGCGCGCAGAGGCGGACCTCGATGTGCAGTTGCGCATCGGACTGGAGATGATCCGCGCCGCGGCGGAGCGGGCGAAGGATCGCGATCGGAAACGGTTCGAACACTACGTTGCCGTGCTCGAAGGCGACGATGAGGTGCAGGACAAGGCTCACGACATTGCCAGCGAGGAACTGGTCCGCCTGATGGAGCGGAACGCGGAGAGGAGGTTTGCGACGCGTTACGCCGGCGAGCTTGCCATTGAAGTCGATCCGCGTCGTGCCGCCTTCAGTAGCTGGTACGAGCTGTTCCCGCGGTCTGCGGGTGCCGAGGGAAAGCATGGAACGTTGCGCGACGTCGAAGCGCAATTGCCGCGCATTGCGAAGATGGGATTCGATGTCCTCTACCTGCCGCCCATTCATCCCATCGGGACGACGTTTCGCAAAGGGCGGAACAACACGGTCGCTGCCGAGGAGAACGATGTCGGCAGTCCGTGGGCCATCGGCGGGCACGACGGCGGGCACAAGGCCATCCACCCGAGTCTGGGAACGATGGACGATTTCCGGCGATTGGTCGAAGCGGCCCGGTCACGCGGCATCGAGCTGGCGATGGATATCGCCTTTCAGGCATCGCCCGATCATCCGTATGTCGGCGAGCATGCTGATTGGTTTCAGACCCGGCCTGACGGAACGATTCAGTACGCGGAGAATCCGCCGAAGAAATATCAGGATATTTATCCCTTTCATTTCGAGAGCGGCGCCTGGGCCGATCTCTGGAAAGAGCTCTGCGACATCTTCCGCTTCTGGATCGATAAGGGCGTGCGTGTTTTCCGCGTCGACAATCCGCACACCAAGCCGCTGCCGTTCTGGCATTGGGTGATACGGACGGTCAAGAAGCACCATCCGGATGTGATCTTTCTGGCCGAGGCGTTTACGAGGCCGAAAATCATGTACTGGCTGGCGAAAGCGGGGTTCTCGCAGTCGTACACCTACTTCGCCTGGCGCAATACCAAGTACGAGCTGACGAAGTATTTCGAGGAGATCACCAAGCCGCCGGTGAGCGACTTCTTCCGGCCGAACGCCTGGCCCAATACGCCGGACATCCTCCCCGAGTATCTTCAATACGGCGGCCGGCCGGCGTTCACTATTCGCCTGATGCTGGCAGCGACGCTTTCTGCGAATTACGGCATTTACGGCCCGGCCTTCGAGCGCTTCGCCGGCACACCGCGTGAGGCAGGCAGCGAGGAATATCTCGATTCCGAGAAATACGAGATCCGGAACTGGGGGGCAACGGATGATGATCTGACGGAGCTGATCGCCCTGGTCAATCGAATCCGTCGCGAGAATCCCGCGCTGCAACAGAACCTCACGCTGCGATTCCACGAAACGACCAACGACGACATCCTCTGCTACAGCAAATCTGTCGGCAGCGACGTCGTGGTGACCATCGTCAATGTCGATCCGCACAATACGCAGGTTGGTTACGTCGATCTCGACCTTGCCGCCCTGAATCTCGACGCCAACCAGCCGTTCCAGGTTCACGAGCTGCTGTCCGGTGCGCGATACACGTGGCACGGTCCGCGAAATTACGTTTCGCTCAATCCGCACGTGGTGCCGGCACACATTTTCCGAATCCGGCGGAAGGTCAGAAGTGAGAGGGATTTTGAGTATTTTCTCTAAGCACTGTCATGGATAACCTTTGGTACAAAGACGGGATCATCTACCAGACGCACGTCCGCGCCTTTTTCGACGCGAACAATGACGGCATCGGTGATTTTCAAGGCCTGACGCGCAAGCTCGATTACCTCCAGGACCTCGGCATCAACATCATCTGGCTGCTACCTTTTTACCCCTCGCCATTGCGCGATGATGGGTATGACATCGCCAACTACACCGCTGTCAATCCCAGCTACGGAACGCTGTCTGATTTCAAGGCTTTTCTAAAGGAAGCGCATCGGCGGGGATTGAAGGTCATCACCGAGCTGGTGATCAACCACACCAGCGACCAACATGAATGGTTTCAGAAGTCGCGGCGGGCGAAGCCGGGCTCGCCGTGGCGCGATTTCTATGTCTGGAGCGACACGCCCGCGAAGTACAAGGACGCCCGCATCATTTTCAAAGATTATGAGACCTCAAACTGGACCTGGGATCCGGTGGCGAAGGCGTACTACTGGCATCGCTTCTTTTCCCATCAGCCCGATCTGAATTTCGACAATCCTGCCGTTCACGCCGCGTTGCTCAAAGCGCTCGATTTCTGGATGGATATGGGCGTTGACGCGTTCCGGCTGGACGCAATCCCCTACCTGTTCGAACGCGAGGGAACGACGTGCGAGAATCTGCCGGAGACGCACCAGTACCTGAAATCGCTGCGGGCGCACGTTGATAAGCACTATCCCGGCAGAATGTTGTTGGCCGAGGCCAATCAGTGGCCGGAGGACTCTCTGCCGTACTTTGGGGATGGCGATGAGTGCCACATGGCCTTCAACTTTCCGGTCATGCCGCGTATGTACATGGCGGTGGCGCAGGAGGACCGCTTCCCGATCGTCGACATCATGGCCCAGACGCCTCCGATTCCGGAGAATTGCCAATGGGCGATGTTCCTGCGCAATCATGACGAGCTGACGCTGGAAATGGTGACGGATGAAGATCGCGATTATATGTGGCGCACCTACGCCTCCGAACGCCAGGCGCGCATCAACCTCGGCATCCGCCGCCGTCTCGCACCGCTGATGCAGAACCATCGTCTACGCATCCATCTGATGAATGGCCTCCTGTTCTCGTTTCCCGGGACTCCGATCATCTATTACGGCGATGAGATTGGGATGGGCGACAACATTTACCTCGGCGATCGCAATGGCGTCCGCACGCCGATGCAATGGAGTCCCGATCGCAATGCTGGTTTCTCCCGTGCGAACCCGCAGCAGCTCTACATGCCGGTGGTCATCGACCCGCAGTATCACTATGAACAGGTCAACGTCGAGCAGCAGCAGACCAGCCCCTATTCACTGCTGTGGTGGATGAAGCGTCTCATCGCTCAGCGCAATCGCTATCAGGCTTTCGGCCGCGGCTCGATGGAGTTTCTGCATCCCGAGAATCGCAAAATCCTGGCGTTCATCCGTCGCTATCGCGATGAAACGATCCTCGTCGTCGCCAATCTCTCGCGCCTGGTCCAATGCGTCGAGCTCGATCTCGCCAATTTCAAGGGGACTACGCCGGTCGAGCTATCAGGCGGAACGCGGTTCCCGGAAATCGGCGACCGCCCCTATTTTCTCAACCTCGGACCGTTTGCATTTTACTGGTTCGCACTCGAATCGCAGCATTCGACCGCGACCAGTGAAGAAGTACGCTCCGTCAGCGCATCGAATTCCGAAGAAGTCTTTTCGGATCGCAATCGCGACGATGTCAGTAGCGCGTTGGCCGCCTACATCCGATCGCGGCGCTGGTTCGGGGGCAAGGCGCGCACAATCACGTCATTACGCGTCAACGACACCGTGGCGCTTCCAGGCGATGCCGGCCACCTCGCCTTCATCAGAATCGAATATGCGGACGGCGAGCCGGAGACCTATCTCCTGCCGTTGGCCATCACCCAAGCCCGACGCGCGCAAGAGCAGATTCCCACGCTCATTGCTCGCCTCAACAACGGCTACTTCTTGTACGAGCCTGTGGCCGATACGAAGTTCGCGAACGCACTTCTGGAAACGATCGGCCGGCGCCGCACATTGAAGTCCGACTACGGTGCGATCGCCGGCACGACCACGCGCGCGTACAAAGAGCTGCGAGGCACCGGCGATCTGAACCCGCAGACGTTGAAGAGCGAGCAAAGCAACACGGCCATCCTCTATGGCGATCGAATGTTCCTGAAGCTTCTGCGGCGTCTGGAGCCGGGGACGAATACCGAACTGGAGGTGACTCGGTACCTCAATGAGGAGACGTCCTTCGCCAATACGCCCCGCCTCGCCGGCGCCCTGCAATATGAGACCGTCAGTCCGACGGAGCCGATGACCTTGGCCATTCTGCAAGGCTATGTGGAGAACTCGGGTGATGCCTGGAACTACACCATCGACGCCATCGGACGATTCTTCGACTCTGTCCTGAGCAACGCGGAGGCCATTGAAAACTTCGCAAAGCCGTCCCCCGACTTCGCGCAACAGACCATCGGCCTCTATCTCGCCGACGCCGAAACCCTCGGCAAACGCACGGCCCAGATGCACCTGGCGCTGGCGTCGCGCGACGACATCGGCGCCTTCGCCCCCGAGCCGATCACGCCGCACTACCAGCGCTCGATCTACCAGCACATCCGCTCGCAAGCCACGCGCACGCTTCAACTGCTGCGCCGCCGCGGCAAGGAGATTCCGGACGCCGAAGAATTGCTGTCACGCGAGGAGGAGATCCAGCAGCGCATCCGGCGGATTCTCGACGGCCGCCTCACCGGTCTTCGCATCCGCACTCATGGCGACTATCACCTCGGTCAGGTGCTTCACACCGGCAACGACTTCGTCATCATCGACTTCGAAGGCGAGCCGACACGTCCGTTGAGCGAGCGGCGAATCAAGCGCAGCGCCTTGCGCGACGTGGCCGGCATGCTGCGCTCGTTCCACTACGCGCCCTACGCGGTGCTCTTCGGACAATCGCAGCACTCGGTCATCCGCACGGAGGACATGGCGGCGGTGGAGAGCGGAGCGCGATTCTGGTATCGCTGGGTCAGCGCCGCGTTCCTGCGCGCCTACCTCGCCGAAAGCGGCAGTGCCGCCCATCTTCCGCAGACGCCCGAAGAGGTTCAGGTGCTGCTCGACGCCCACCTGCTCGAGAAGGCGTTCTACGAAATCGCCTACGAGATGAACAACCGGCCGGACTGGGTGCGCATCCCGTTGCGGGGCGTGCTGGAGCTCCTTGGGCGCTGATATTCTCCGCCTCCCGATGCGCATCCGCTTCATCTGCATCCATGGTCATTTCTACCAGCCGCCGCGCGAAAACCCGTGGCTGGAGGCGGTGGAGACGCAGGACACGGCCACGCCGTACCACGACTGGAACGAGCGCATTACCGCCGAGTGCTACGGGCCGAATGCGTCGTCGCGCATCCTCGATGCCCGCGAGCGCATCGTCAAGATCGTCAACAACTACGCCGGCATCAGCTTCAACTTCGGACCGACGCTTCTTTCGTGGCTGGAGCAGAGCCAGCCGGAGACGTACGCCGCCATTCTCGACGCCGACCGCATCAGCCGCGAGCGTTTCGACGGCCATGGTTCTGCCATTGCACAGGCCTACAACCACATGATCCTTCCCCTGGCCAACGCGCGCGACCAGCGGACGCAGGTGCGCTGGGGGATCCGCGATTTCGAGAAGCGCTTCGGCAGAAAACCGGAAGCGATGTGGCTGCCGGAGACCGCGGTCGACATCGCTTCGCTCGAAGCGCTGGCCGCGGAAGGAATCGCCTTCACGATTCTCGAGCCCCACCAGGCATTGCGCTGGCGGCGGATCGGCGAAGACGACTGGACCGAGCAGACTGGCGCCATCGATCCGACGATGCCGTATCGCTGCAACCTGCCGTCGGGGCGTTCGATCGTTCTCTTCTTCTACGACGGCCCGATCTCGCGCGCCGTCGCCTTCGAACGCCTGCTCGGACGCGGCGAAGATCTCGCCCACCGCCTCCTCGGCGCATTCGAGGAAGGCCGCACGCATCCGCAGCTGGTCAACATCGCCACCGACGGCGAGACCTACGGCCACCATCATCGCAACGGCGACATGGCCCTGGCCTACGCGCTCGACTACATCAACGAGCAGAAGCTCTCGCGCATCGCCAACTACAGCCAGTTCCTGGCCGATGTGCCGCCGACGCATGAAGTGCAGATCGTCGAGCGGACCGCCTGGAGCTGCGATCACAAACTCGGCCGCTGGGAACGCGACTGCGGCTGCAGCACCGGCGCCGGGCCGGGCTGGAACCAGCAGTGGCGGACGCCGCTGCGCGCCGCGCTCGACTGGCTACGGGATGAGTGCATTGCCATCTTCGAGAGCCTCGGTTCCAGCCTCCTGCACGATCCGTGGGCAGCGCGCGACGACTACATCAACGTCGTCCTCGATCGTTCGGAAGACAACGTCGACCGTTTTCTGGCAAAGCATGTCGTCGATGAAAGCGGCAACGTCACCGCGCTGGAACTGCTGGAGATGCAGCGCAACGCCATGCTCATGTACACGAGCTGCGGCTGGTTCTTCAACGACCTCTCCGGAATCGAGACCGTGCAGGTTCTGCACTACGCCGGCCGCGTGATCCAGCTCGCGGAGAAAGTCTCGGGACGCAGCCTGGAGCTGGCCTTCCTCGAACGCCTGGCCTTCGCGCGCAGCAATCTCGCGCAACACGGCGATGGCCGTCAGATCTACGAACGCGAAGTGCGGCCGGTGCGGCTCGACCTCCGCCGCGTGGCCGCCCACTACGCCGTAGCCTCGCTCTTCGACAACTTCGCGCACGACGATCGCGTCTACTGCTACCGCGTCCAGCAGAACGATTTCGAAACCTTCCGCGCCGGCCGCGCCCGCATGGCCATCGGCTCGATCGTGGTCACGTCGCTGATCACCCGCGAGCAGGAGTCGTTCGAGTTCACGGTCATCCACCTCGGCGAAACGGAGCTGACCGGCGGCGTGCGACGCGTCTCGCCGGCGCAGCCGTATGAGGCGATGAAGCGCGATCTCAGCGAAGACATGCGCGTCAACGGCATCTCCTCGGTGATCCGCGTGCTCGACGAATACTTTGTCGACGAGCCGCTGCTCTCCATCCGCGCGCTCTTCCGCGACGAGCAGCGGCGCATCCTCAATCTTCTCTGCGACGCCACGCTCAGCGAAGCGGAGAGCGCCTTCCGCCAGCTGCACGAGCGCTACGACCCTCTGATGCGCTTCCACGCCACGCTCGGCGTTCCGCTGCCGAAGGTTTTACGGACAGCGGCCGAGTTCGACGTCAACATGCAGGTGCGCCGCATGGCCGCGACCGACGAGCTTCCGCTCGGCGATCTCGAGTCACGCCTGCGCGAATCGCGCGACGAAAAGGTCGTGCTCGATGAGACCACGCTGATGTCGCTGACCAACGCCGTCGCCCGCGCCGCCGGCGACTTTGCGAAGAATCCCGACGATCTCGAACTGCTGGAACGATGGGAATCGCTCGTCGCCATCGTCCGCGAAGCCGGCGTCGCTGTCGATCTGCGGCGCCCACAGAATGACTACTACCGTCTCAAGAAATCCGTTCGCCCGGTGATCGCGGCAAACGCCGGCAACGGCTCATCGACCGCGAATCGCTGGCTGCAACACTTCGACGCCCTCGGCGAAAAGCTTTCGATCAGCCCCGAGGCAAGAGGGTGAAAGGCAAATGTTCAATGTTGAATGTTCAATGTTGAATGAACGGTGGCGCGCCTCATTCAACACTCAACATTCAACATTGAACATTCAACATTGATCTCCCAAATGGCTCATACCTCGGTCTCCCAGCAAGAAAACACCGTCCGGAAAGCCGGCGTCCTCCTCCACCCAACGTCCCTCCCCGGCCGCTTCGGCATCGGCGACCTCGGCGACGAACTTCTGACGTTCCTCGACTGGGCACAGTCCGCGGGACTGCGCATCTGGCAGGTGCTGCCTCTGAACGCGCCAGGCTACGGAAATTCGCCATACGGTTGCCTCTCGTCGTACGCCGGCAACCCGCTGTTGATATCGCCACAGCGATTGTTGGAGAACGGCTTGCTGCCGGACGACGCGCTCGATGATTTTCCGGAGCTGCCCGAGGACCACGTCGATTTCGATCGCGTCCAGGCGCTGAAACACGACCTGCTGCAGCGCTCCTTCGATCACTTTGCCGAACATGCCTCGGATGATCAACGTCACGCGCTGGCGGCATTCGTCGCGGACAACAGCTGGCTTCGCGAGTGGGCGCTCTATGCCGCACTGAAGAAAAAACATGACGGCCGGCCGTGGAGCGCGTGGCCCCGCGGCCTGGCTGACCGCGCGGACGATACGATTGCGCACGCGCGCATCGAGCTGGCGGATGAGATTCGATTCCACGAATACATCCAGTGGCTTTTCTTCGCACAGTGGGCCGCGGTGCGCGAAGCGGCGCACGCGCGCGGCATCCGCATCATGGGCGACGTGCCGATCTACGTCGCCGCCGACAGCGCCGACGTCTGGGTGAATCGCGAGATCTTCCAGCTCGACGAGCGCGGCGAACCGACCGTCGTCTCCGGCGTTCCGCCCGACTACTTCAGCGAGACCGGACAGCGCTGGGGCAATCCGCTCTATCGCTGGGACCTGCTGCAACAGACCAACTATCGCTGGTGGGTCTCGCGCGTCCGCGCCGCCCTCCGTTTCGCCGACATCCTGCGCGTCGATCACTTCCGCGGCTTTGCCGCCTACTGGGAAATCCCCGCGAACGAACCGACCGCCATCAACGGCCGCTGGATGCCGGGACCTGGCCGCGATCTCTTCGACGCCATCCGCGAAGCCCTCGGCGAGTTGCCGATCGTGGCCGAGGATCTCGGCTTCATCACGCCGGAAGTGCATGCGCTGCGGAACGCGATTGGCGTTCCGGGGATGAAAATCCTCCAGTTCGCCTTCGCCCAGGCGAACAGCTCGCACCTCCCGCATTGCTACGACCGCAACACCGTCGTCTACACCGGCACGCACGACAACGACACCGCCCGCGGCTGGTACGAAGAGGCGTCCGCCGAGGAGCGCGATGCGGTGTCGACCTACCTCGGCGTCACCAACGCCGGCGACATCGCCTGGTCGCTGATCCGCACCGCCTACACCTCAGTCGCCGATACCGCCATCGTCCCCGCCCAGGACATCCTCAACCTCAGCACCGACGCCCGAATGAACATGCCCGGCGAAGAACACGACAACTGGTCGTGGCGGGTTGGTTCGGACGCACTCACGACGGAGCACGCGGAGCGGCTGCGGCGATTGGCGGAGGTTTCGGGACGACTCGAAATTTAGTCAGCGAAAATGCGATCCAGATGAATTTCGAGAGTCGGGAAAAGAGGTGAGGTCAGCGCTTCGCCCGTCGACAGCTCGGCGGCCCGCTCGTAGCGTCCCGCGGCATTGCGACGGAAGACGCGAACGGTGTTTCGGGCAGCGTCGACGATCCAGTACTCGCCGACACCGGTGCGCTCGTAAAGTGCGTGCTTGGTGACCTCGTCATACCTCTTGTTTGAGGGCGAGAGCACTTCAATGAGGAGATCAGGAGCGCCTTGGATGTTGTTCACAGTCACGATCTGGCGTCGCGCGTGGCTGATGAACATGAGGTCAGGCTCGACAACATCGTGAGGGGAGAGAACGATGTCCAGCGGAGCAAAGAAGATCTGGCCCAGCGGATGTTCTTCGAGATAGTTGCCGACTGCAATAACGAGGCGATACAGAACCTGTTGGTGCCGCGTAATCGGCGACGCGTTCACGTAGTGCTCACCATCGATGATCTCGTGACGGAGGCCGTCCTCGGGGAGGAGAAGCAAATCCTCATACGTCCATTTTGTCGAGGTCGCGTGCGACATGCGCAAAATTCTACGCCTTCTCCAACACTGCTAAGAGGAAGCTCTCGAAAAGAGCACGGATGGGGATTGATGGGCCGTCGTGATTCTCCCCTGTGAAGAGTTCACGCCAGTTCCCGGAGATGCCAAGTGAGGCATCGCCCCAAACATCCCCGATCGGCAGCTTGCCAGGTTTGACGAGACTGGCGATGAGTCGCGGAACCGCCACCAGCACGGCATTGTCTTTGTAGCGACGAATGAATGCGCAGATGTTCGGCCCTGCCTCGATCGGTTCGTAGCTGCCGTCGCGAAAGAGATCCTCGTGTCTCGCGCGCAGTTCCAGCAATTTCCAGGTGACGAACATCTTGATCCGGCCATCCTGCCAGCGGCGCAGGAGCGTGTCGGCGGAGGCGGTCTTCACTTTCTTCAGCATCGCCGCGCGCCGCTGGTAGTCGACAGGCCGCCGGTTGTCGGGATCGACCAGGCTGAAATCCCACAGTTCGCTGCCTTGGTAGAAATCGGGTGTGCCAGGAGCAGTTGCTTTCAGCACGAGTTGGGACAGTGAATTGAGGAAGCCGTAAAACGCGACCGGCTTCTGAAAACGTACGAGCTCGGCGCAGAACTTCGGATCGTCGAGAAGGTTGTCGGCAAAGGCGAACAGCGATTCTTCGTACTCCGCATTCGGCGTGATCCAGTTCGTGTGCGTCTTCGCTTCGCGGGCCGCCTTCTCCAGATACTGCTTCAGCCGATCGCGAACACTGGGCAGCTCCGATTTGTCGAGCGGCCATATGCCAACCAGCGTCTGGTAGACCAGCAACTCCGTATTGCGATCGCCGAATCCGTAACGCTTCGACCAGAGCCGCACCTGTCGTTCCCACTTCGGGGCGATCTCGGAGAGAACGTTGATCCGCGCGCGCACGTCCTCGCTTCGCTTCGTGTCGTGCGTCGAGGTGGCGTTCATGGTGTGCGGCCAACCGCGCTGCATCCGCCCGCTACGCTCGTGAAACTCGCGCAGGCCGTCGAAATCGCCGCGTCCCGGGTTGCCGCCGACCTCGTTGAGCGAGATCAGGCGGTTGTAGTTGTAGAACGCCGTGTCCTCGACGCCCTTGGCCATCACACGGCCGGTGAACTGCTGCCAGCGCATGACGAAGTTCAGCCAGTGCTCACGCTCGGACGAAATGTACGGCGGCAGATCGACCAGCAACACGCGCTCAAGAAAATCGAAAAGGCGCGGATCGAGCGAGGTTGCCGCGGCATCGCGGGCGCAGGCGATGGCCGCGCGGATCGTTTTTTCATCCGACTCAGAAAGCTCCCCCTCGCGGACATACGTCCGATACGTCCCCAGGCACACGGTGACCTCGGTGAGCGCCGCTGTGAGATCGGGGAGTGCGAAATCGCGCGCGTCGCGATCCGACATCGCCGCCGCGCCGAGCCGTTTGGCCAGACTGAGCATCTCGCCGGCGAAGAGCTCGCGGACGATCTGCTTTTTACGCTCGTAGGCGATGTCGTCGAACGTCTCGGTGACGCCGGTGAAATCGCGATAGAAGCGATCGAGCGACCGTAGTCCTGTTGGATCGACGAAGAGGGCGTTGACGGAATCGAGAAAATCGTAGCCGGTCGTGCCGCTGACCGGGAAGGCGCGCGGAAGCTCCTCGTTTTCGGCGAGGATCTTTTCCAGCACGACGTAGAAATCGTCGCCGAGGCGAAGTTGGAGCTTGCGAAGATAGGCGATCGGGTCGTTGAGACCGTCGATGTGATCGACGCGCAGCCCGGTCACTTTTCCTTCGGCGATCAATTCCAACGTGAAGCGGTGATGCGCCTCGAACACCTCGGGATCCTCGACACGCATGCCGATCAGATCGGTGACGTCGAAGAAGCGGCGGTAATTGATCCGCTGCCTTGCCGGCAGCCAATACGCCAGGCGATACGTTTGCAATTCCAGAAGGGCATCGAGCGCGTCGAGGTCCGCGCTGATTCGCACAATCACGGCATCAAGTGCATCGCGAAACGCTTCGTCCTGATAGAGGCTCCACAGCCTCTCCTTGGCGAACTTGATGTTCCGCTCGGCGGCCTCGCTTGCGAGCAGATCGTGTAACTCGCTGCTCGCTCCATCGCCGCACTCGCGCAGAATCGCGCCGTACGACGCAGGCGACATCGGCAGGCGCCTGTCGAAGTAGCTGAAGTGAAATCCGTCGGCATCGAAATGGAGCTGGATCTCCTGCGACGCCAGCGCTTCGCCATACGGCTTGCCCAGAATGGGAAGCAGGATCTTGTGCACGCTCTGACCGGTCGTCGTCAAATCGAGATCGAAGTAGTGGAAGTACCGCGAGCGCTCGCCGTTTTCGAGGACGTTCATCCACCAGACGTTCTCATCGCTGGCCGCCATGTGATTTGGCACGATGTCGAGCAAAAGCCCCATCTGCCGCGCCTGCAGCGCTTCGTGCAGCGCATTGAAATCGTCCTCCGACCCCAGCTCCGGATTGAGCGCGCCGGCGTCGACGACGTCGTATCCATGCGCGCTCCCCTTGCGCGCCCGCAGGATCGGCGACGCGTAGATGTCGCTGATGCCGAGCTCGGCGAGATAGGGGACGATCGCCCGCGCATCGGCAAAAGTGAAGTCGGCGTTGAACTGGAGGCGGTAGGTCGCTCGCGGGACGCGATTCATGTGCGAGCTGAGCAGTTGCGAAAGGGGTGCCGTTTCACGCGGAGACGCGAAGTGGTGTTCCTCGACCTCCGCGTCTCCGCGGCTCCGCGTGAGGCTTCTGATGTTGCGTTACATGACGGCCTGAAGCAGCGCAAATGAAACGCCAGCGAGCCGCTGGCGGTCCCGCCGTCGAGCCGACGGCGCTACGCTTGCTGCGCTGTCGATCACAGTCGTCCAATTTCCCTCGAATGGCAATTCGATCGTCTGCTCCTCCTCGCTGAAGTTCAGCGCCAGCAACGTGTCCCCGCGTTTCACCAGCAGCGTTCGACGCTCATCATCTGCCTGCGTTTCGACGGCATCGAGATCGAGTGAGCGCAACGCGGGGATTTCGCGGCGGAGGCGTAGCAGCTCGCGGTAGAGATTGCGGAGGTCCTCAAGCTCGATTCGGGAGAGTTTCGAGCGGAGGAACGTCGCTTCGTCGTGCGGATCGGGCGGCTCGCCAATCCAATCGAAATCGTCGAACTCCTCCAGCCTCCCTTTGCGGACGGCTTCGATTAAATCCGCGTCGTCGTGCGAGGTGAAGTATTGGAAGGGGGACGTTTCGCCGTACTCCTCGCCCATGAAGAGCATGGGGATGAAAGGGGAGAGGATGGTGATGGCGGCGGCGAGACGGAGTTTGGCTGGCGACACGATCGTCGACAGGCGCTCGCCCATCATGCGGTTGCCGGTCTGGTCGTGGTTCTGGGCGAAGACGGTGAAGTGTTTGCCGTCGCGGGTCTTGGGGGCCAGGCCGTATTTGCGGCCGTAGTAGGGGGAGTGCTGGCCGGTGTAGAGGTAGCCGGTGGTGAGGGTGCGGGCGAGGTCGCTCGTGCGACCGTAATCGGCGTAGTAGCCGTCGCGCTCTCCGGTGAGGAGTGTGTGCAGGGAGTGATGGAAATCGTCGGACCATTGGGAGTCGAATCCGAGGCCGAGGTCGGCTTTTGGAGTGATCACGCAGGGATCGTTGAGGTTCGATTCGGCGAACGTGTAAATGCGGCGGCCGAGCGATTCGGCGCGCTCGCGCACGGCTGAGGTCAGATCCTGCAGGAACGGCTCCGCGGAACGGTCGGCGATGGCGTGGACGGCGTCGACGCGGAGGCCGTCGATGTGGAACTCATCGATCCATTGCAGGGCGTTGTGGATGAAAAACCAGCGCACGTCGTCGCTGTGCGGGCCGTCGAAGTTGAGCGCGTCGCCCCACGGTGTTTTGTAGCGATCGGTGAAGTACGGGCCGTATTCGGAGAGGTAGTTTCCCTCGGGACCAAGGTGGTTGTAGACGACGTCGAGCAGGATGGCCAAGCCGCGGGCGTGGCAGGCATCGACCAGACGTTTCAACCCTTTCGGTCCGCCGTAGGAGTTTTGCGCGGCGCCGATGTAGACGCCGTCGTAGCCCCAGTTGCGGGTTCCGGGAAACTGTCCGATCGGCATCAGCTCGATGGCGGTGATGCCGAGGTCTTTCAGAGCGTCGAGGTGCGGGATGACCGCGTCGAAGGTGCCTTCGTTCGTGAAGGTTCCGACGTGCAGTTCGTAGAGGACGTAATCGTCGAGCGGGACTCCGCGCCAGTCTGCATCGATCCATTCGAAATCGCGCGACACGACCTCCGAGGGGCCGTGGACGCCTTCAGCCTGAAGGCGTGAAGCGGGATCGGGGCGTTCCCGGCCGTTGACGACGAAGGAGTAGCGCGTGCCTTCGTCGGCATCGACGACCGCCTCGTGATAGCCGCGAGCGTTTTTCTGAAGCGCGATGCGCCGGTCGGTGGGGCCGACGATGTGCAGTTCAACGCGATCAACGTACGGCGCCCAGACGCGGAACTCACAGCGGCCGGGAGCGATCAGGTTCGCGCCGAGCTCATTCATCTGCGAGGAGAGGTTCATCCGCAGATAACGACGGCTCGTTCATCAGAAACACCGCGCCGAGCGGCGGCAACGTCAACGTCACCGACCACTTCCGCCCGTGTAGCGGGATTGGTGCAGCATCGACGCCGCCCATGTTTCCCTGTCCGCTCCCGCCGTAGATCACCGCATCACTGTTCAGCACCTCGGACCAGCGGCCGCCGAACGGAACGCCGATCTGGTAGTTGTGGCGTGGGATCGGGGTGAAGTTCAGCGCGATCACCACGGGCGGATGCGATTTCGATTTCCGCATCAGCACCGCGATGCTGTTCTCCGCGTCGCAGCAATCGATCCATTCGAAACCATCCGGCGAAAAGTCGAGCTCGTGCAGCGCGGGAATCTCGCGATAAGCCTTGTTCAGATCCTCGACCCATCGCTGCAGACCAGCGTTCGGCGCGGCATCGAGCAGGTTCCAATCGAGGGCGGCGTCGTGATTCCACTCGCGCCACTGGCCGAACTCGCCGCCCATGAACAGCAGCTTCTTGGCCGGCTGCGAATACATGTGGGCGAAGAGCAGCCGCAGATTGGCGAATCGCCGCCACTCGTCGCCCGGCATCTTGCGGATCAGCGAGCCCTTGCCGTGCACCACCTCGTCGTGCGACAGCGGCAGGACGAAGTTTTCCGAGAAGGCATACATCGCCCGGAAGGTGAGATCGTTGTGATGGAACTTGCGGTGGATCGAATCGAGCGCGAAGTAGCGCAGCGTGTCGTGCATCCAACCCATGTCCCACTTCATCCCGAACCCGAGTCCGCCCACATACGCCGGCCTCGAGACCATCGGCCACGACGTCGACTCCTCGGCGATGACCTGAACATCGGGATGGACCTTGTAGACGTCCTCATTGAGCCGGCGCAGGAAGTTGATGGCCTCGATGTTCTCGCGCCCACCGAATTCGTTCGGAATCCACTCACCTTCTTTGCGTGAGTAGTCGAGATAGAGCATCGAAGCGACGGCATCGACGCGAAGGCCGTCCGTGTGAAAGACGCCGAGCCAGTAGAGCGCACTTGAGAGCAGGAACGATCGCACTTCGTTGCGCCCGAGGTTGAAGATGAGCGAGCCCCAATCCGGCTGGAAACCTTTGCGCGGATCGGCGTGCTCGAAAAGATGCGTGCCGTCGAAATACGACAGGCCGTGCTCGTCAGTGGGAAAGTGCGACGGCACCCAATCGAGAAGGACGCCGATCTCGTTCTGGTGCAGGACGTCGATGAGATACATCAGATCCTGCGGCGTTCCGAAGCGGCTGGTCGGCGCGAAGTAACCGGTGCATTGATAGCCCCAGGAGCCGTAAAACGGATGCTCCATCACCGGCAGGAGCTCGACGTGCGTGAAGTTCATCTTGCGCAGGTATTGCGATAGCGGCTCGGCGAGCTCGCGGTAGGTCAGAGGCCGGTCGCCGTCGCGCTTCCACGATCCGATGTGCATCTCGTAGATCGACATCGGCGCGGTGAAGGCGTTGCGTTCGGCGCGGTCGCGCATCCAATCGCCGTCGTGCCATTCGTAGTCGAGATCCCACACCACCGAGGCGGTGGCCGGCGGCGTCTCGTGAAGGAAGGCGAAGGGATCGGCTTTATCGACGCGATAGTCGTTGTACTTCGAGCGGATGTGGAACTTGTAGTGCGCCCCTTTGCCGGCGTGCGGGACGAAGCCCTCCCAGATTCCGGACGGGCCGCGATCCTCGAGTTGGTGCTGCTCGGGATTCCAGCCGTTCCAGTCGCCCATCACGCTGACCGCAACTGCGTTCGGCGCCCAGACGGCGAACATCGTTCCCTTCACGCCGTTGCGCGTCACGGGATGCGAGCCGAGTTTTTCCCAGAGCCGAGTGTGGCTCCCTTCATTGAAGAGGTGATAGTCCCAGTCGCTGAGGAGAGAGGTGGCGTCTCCGTGAAGGTCGACCTCGATGGTGACCGAGGGGACGATGTCGGCGCCGACGGCCTGCAGCTCATCGGTGATCTGTTGTTCCTGTTCACTCACGCTCGCCATCGCGTCGCTCTGGCGGTTCGATAGCAAGCGGCTTGCCGCCGGCACGGCCGGAGCGTTGGTTGCCTAAGGCTCGGCCACCATCACGCTGTCATTTCGAGCGACTCGATGAATGACACGGAGGACTTCCCCAACGCTCCACGCCTGCGCGATGCAGCCGCGCGGCGTGTGCGGCTCGTCGCCATCGAAGATTTCGCTGATGGTGCCGACGCCGGCTTCGGACAGGTGGGCGTACAGGTCGACCAGGAGATCCTGTCCGCCGCGATAGCGAGCGACCGCATCGATGTATGCGCCGAGGAGCCAGGGCCAGACGGTGCCTTGGTGGTAGGCGGTGTCGCGGGAATGCGGATCGCCGAGGAGCTGGCCGCGGTAGCGCGGATCGGAAGGGGCGAGCGTGCGCAGACCGACGGGCGTGAGCAGCTGCGCTTCGCAGACCTCCAGAATGGCCTCGGCACGGGCATCGTCGAACAGCGGGAACGGCAGGGCGATGGCGAAGAGCTGATTCGGGCGGATCGAGTCGTCGTTCGGGTTCACGACGTCGAAGCAGCACTGCGCATCGCGATTCCAGAATGCGGATTCGAATGACTCGCGTACCGTGTCGGCGCGCGAGGCGAGCGCCGCGTCGCCGGTTAGCGCGGCCACGATGCGGAGGGCGTTGTACCAGAGCGCATTGATCTCCACCGGCTTGCCGCGCCGCGGCGTCACCGGCTCGCCGTCGACGATGGCATCCATCCATGTCAGCGCCACGCCGAGCGCGCCGGCGTAGAGCAGGCCGTCGAGATCGACGTGAATGTTGTAGCGCGTGCCACGCTCGAGCCAGTTGATGGATTCGCGAAGGACTGGCAGCGCTTCGTCGCGCACGAAGGTGTCGTCGCCAGTCGCTTCGCGATAACGCCAGATGGCGATGAACAGCCAGAGGCCGGCATCGACCGAGTTGAACTCCGGCTCGTTCGTACCGTCGGGAAAGCGATTGGGAATCATCCCGTTGCTTGCCGCGGCCAGCCAGCGTCGCAGGATCTGTTTGGCGTCGTCGAAGCGGCCGGTAGCCAGGCAGAGTCCCGGCAGCGCGATCATGGTGTCGCGCCCCCAGTCGGTGAACCAATGGTAGCCGGCGATGACGGTTTTGTTGTCGTCGCGCGTGATGAGGAACTGGTCGGCGGCGAGGAGTAAATCGGTGCTCGGTGCTCCGTTGATGGAGCTCGAAATCAGGGCTTCGCGGCGCTGGCGCTCTTCTTCGATCATCGCCATCGCATCCCACTCGCGATCCTCGGTGGCCAGCACCACCGGCAGCAGGTCGCCGCGGCGGAGCGTCACCACGTACGAGCCGGGCGTGAAGAGATCCTCTTCGAAATCGAGGCCGCGCTCGCGCTCGCGGTCGTAGACGAAATTGTTCCAGCGATTCGGTTTCGCTTCGAACGTCGCGCCGGGGACGCTGATGTGGACGTACGGGAGCGGCGCGTCGGTGCCGTGGATGAGCGAGTGATAGTCGCGGCCGGCGAGGAAGGGCGAGAGGCGCAGCTCGAATCGCGAATCGCAATCAACGACGTCGTACAGCACGATGGTGACGTTCTTTCCGTGGACCGCGATCACGGTCTTGCGCAGCGTCACACCGCGGGCGGCGTACTCCCACACCGGAAAGAGATCGCGGCGGAACGAGACCAGATGTTCGAAACCGCGCGGATGAATGGCGCCGGGAAAACGATTGGCGGCGAGATCGATCCCGTCGACGGTCTCGTCGAGCTTCGCCACCAGCACCGTTCGTTCCGTGCGGCCCGGCTCCGCGGCCACGAGCATCCCGTGATAGCGCCGCGTGTTGGCGAAGGTGATCGACGAACTGGCCCAGCCGCCGAGCCCGTTCGTCTCCAGCCATTCGAGCTGCGAGGCGCGCTCGAAATCGTGCAGAACATCGGGGCCGAATTCGATCATCTGGCGGACTTTATGCTACCCAGTCGCAATCAGGACGGCTCCATGTCGAGCAACGGAAACGTGCTGGTCGTTGAAGACGACGACGCCATCCGGCGGCTGCTCATCGAATACCTGCAAAGCCACGAGCCGGTCAACGTCGACGGCGCGCGCGACGGTGTGGAGGCACTTCATCGAATCGCCACGAACCGCTATGCGGTGATGATCCTCGACGTGATGATGCCGAAGATGAGCGGCGTCGACGTCCTCGATTCCCTCAACGCCCTCACTTCCGATCCCTCGGTGAAGGCGCTCGATGACCCGCCCGCGGTTCTGGTGATCACCAGCGCCGAGACCACGTTGCTGCCGGATGCGGCCATCACCCAGCGGTTACCGGGAAGAGTGCAGCGCGTTTTTCGCAAGCCCTTCGACATTGAGGAGCTCACGTCATCGGTGGAGAAGTACCTCAACGTGCCGCCGTAAGCCCGGACCGATGTGGCACAGACACTCTTGTCTGTGCGAGAGAAGATGCGTGATCCGGCCATGCAGCGGCTCCGGCCGGAAGCACAGACAGGAGTGTCTGTGCCACATCGGTCCGGGTCATTTGCGTCACCTTCCGTTAGCCCTTCGTCTTCACCACACCGCACACGCCTTCGCATTGACCATCGGCGAGCCCTCTTTGCAGTTGAACGCCTTCTGGAACTGCGGCAGGTCGGAGACGATGCCGTTGATGCGGTACTTGCCCGGCGAGTGCGGGTTGGTGATGGCGTTGGCGCGGAGATTCTCCGGCCGCTGGTTCTCGCAGGCCCACTGCGCGAAACCGATGAAGAAACGCTGGTCGGGCGTGAAGCCGTCGATCGGCGTGGTGTCATTCGGATCCGCCGCTTTCCAGGCGATGTAGGCCAGCAACGTGCCGCCGAGGTCCGCAACGTCTTCGCCCGAGGTCAGCTTGGAATTGATCTTGATGTCGTCGACGATCGTGTACTGCGCGTACTGATCGCGGATGCAATTGATGCGGTCTTCGAAGGCCTTGGCGTCATCCTTGGTCCACCAATCCTTCAGATTGCCCTGCCCGTCGAACTGGCGGCCTTCGTCATCGAACGCGTGCGTCAGCTCGTGGCCGATGGTCGAGCCGGTATTGCCGTAGTTCGGCGCGTCGTCCAGCTTCGCGTCGTACAGCGGCGGCTGCAGCACGCCGGCGGGGAAGTTGATGTCGTTCATCTGCGGGTTGTAGTAGGCGTTGACCGTTGGCGGCGTCATGCCCCACTCGTTGCGATCGACCGGCTTGCCGATCTTGTTCAGATCGCGCTCCGACTCGAACTCGATGGCGCGCGTGCCGTTGCCGTAAAAGTCGCCGCGCTCGATCTTCAGATTGGTGTAATCGCGCCAGCGCTCCGGATAGCCGACCTTGTTGGCCACCGCGTGCAGTTTCTCCAGCGCGCGCGTCTTCGTGGCCGGCGTCATCCAGTCGAGACCCTTGATCTCCTCCTCCATCGCCGTCTCGATGCGTTTGGTCATGTCGACCGTCTTGGCCTTCGTTTCCGGCGTAAAGGTGCGGGCCACGAACTCCTGCCCCAGCGCCTCGCCGAGGTCGCGGTCGACGTACTGGACGCAGCGCTTCCAGCGCGGAGCCTGCGCCTTCACGCCGCGGAGCGTCTTGCGATAAAAGTTGAAATCCTCCTCCACGAACTTCTTCGACAGATACGGCGCGCGCGTGTGGACGGCGTGCCAGCGCAGGTAAGCCTTCCAATCGGCCAGCGGAACGCTCTTCAACTCTACCTGCACCGCTTTGAAGAACTTCGGCTCGGTGACGTTGAGCGTGGAGACCTTGCCGGCGACGCCGCTCGTGGCCAGGTACGACTTCCATTCGAACGACGGCGCGGTTTTGCTCAGCGCTTCGACAGTCATCTTGTGCACGAGGTTGTAGGGATTGCGCTTCTCGACGCGCGTCAATGATGCCTTCGCCAGAGCGGTCTCGATGCGCATGATCGTGGCCGCATCCTTCTTCGCCTGCGCCTTCGACTCGCCGATGAGCCCGAGCATCGTCGCGACATGTGCGACGTACTTGGTCCGAATGTCTTTCGATTTGGCGTCGGCCTTGAGGTAGTAGTCCCGATCCGGCATCGCCAGCCCGCCCGCACTGGCCTCGGCGATGACCTGCGAGGCATCGGCGTAGTCCTGCGTCGATCCGAAGCCGAAGAGCCAGCCGTTCCCGGTCGAGCGCAGATGCTGATGCGCCAGGAACGTGCCGAGGTCCGACTTCGCCTTCAAACCGGCGATTTCGTTCAGCAATGGCTGAAGCGGCTTCGCGCCCAGCTCCTCGATGCGCGACTCGTCGGTGCAGGCGTCGAAGTAATCGCCGATCTTCTGCTGCACCGCCGTGCGGTCCGCGCGCACCTTGCCGGCATCGAGCAGGATTCCCCAGAGATACTCCTCGTTCTCCTCGGTGACCTTGCCGTAGACACTCCACGAGGCCTGATCGGGCGGCACGGGATTGTTCTTCATCCAGCCGCCGCACGAGTATTGGTAGAAGTCGTCGCACGGATTGGCGGTGCGATCCATCGACGGGATATCCAGGCTCGGCGTGTATGGCAACGCGGAGAGCGGATGCTTCTCCTCGGGAGGCGGAGTCTGCTGCGCGAAAACGCTCGTTGCGGCAAGAAGGAGGACGGCTGCGGCGATCTTCATGACGCGGGAGTCTACCGGCCCCGCGGCTTTCGATCTTGTTACAATCGCCGTTTTCCCAACCAGGAGGAACCCATGGCCGATCTGTCGACGACGTTCACCGGAATCCGATTCGAAAACCCCTTCCTGCTGGCCTCGGCACCGCCGACCGAATCGGACGCGAACATCATCCGCGCCTTCGAGGCTGGCTGGGGCGGCGTGGTCACCAAGACCATCGGCCTGCATCCGGTCGTCAACGTCAAGGGTCCGAAGACCAAGTTCCTCCGCTCCGAGGACCAGGGCACGCGGCTGTCGATGACGAAGCGGCCGGGCACGACGGTGATGGCCTCCTGGAACTGGGAGCTGATCTCCGACAAGCCGCTGGACTGGTGGATCGGAAAGGTGGCCGCGATCAAGAAAGCCCACCCGACCAAGATCATCGTCGGCTCGATCATGGCCGGTTCCGGCAACGACAAGGAGCTGAACAACTGGCAGACGCTCGCCAAGGCATTGCAGGACGAAGGCGCCGACGCGCTGGAGCTGAATTTCTCCTGTCCGCACATGGACCGCGTGGACATGGGCTCGAACGTCGGCAAGGACAAGGTGCTCTGCTCGGTCGTGACCATGGCGGTGAAGGAAGTGGCAAAGATCCCGGTGTGGGTGAAGCTGACGCCGGCAACGTCGAACATCGTCGAAGAAGCCGAGGCCTGCTTCCGCGGCAACGCCGACGCGGTGGTGTCATCGAACACCTGGCCGTCCCTCCCGCCGATCGATATCGCCACGCTCGACTTCGAGATGAACGTCGAAGGCTACGTTTCCCCCGGCGGCCTCGGCGGCCCCTCCATCCTCCCGCTGTCGATGGCCAAGATGGCCCAGATGACGAAGGCGTTCCCCGACAAAGCCTTCTCCGGCATCGGCGGCATCTCGACGTTCGAACACGCCCTCAACTACTTCCTCCTAGGCTGCGGCACGACGCAAGTCTGCACCGCCGCCATGCTCGACCACGCCATCGGCCCGAACGTAATCAAAGCGCTGACGACCGGCATGTCCGAGTTCATGGACGCCCGCGGCTTCAAGTCCCTCGACGATTTCCGCGGTGCCCGCCGCGACCGCATCGTCCCCCACTCGCAGATCAAGCGTCCGGATACGCGCGAGTATCACGGTGGGTATGAGGATGAGGCAGTGGAGGGATACGCGCGGGCGGAAGGGGTGGGGGTGTAGGGGCAAGTACCGAGATCACAACGATTGCCATGCCAAGCACGCCGCGCAACTCATGGTCGCTTACCGATTGACACTCTTTTCTATTTGGGTTTCGGCGCTCGTTTGTATGAGAATTTCAAGCCATTGGGCGCGTTCAGAGTCAGATTGGTTGCGGTCACGATATAGCTGAAGTCCACAACATTGTCGCCCCATAGCAAACCCGGGAGCACCGCGCGGACACGATTACCAGATAAGAGCCTGAACGTACCGTTGAAGGTCTTAAGGAGCGTGAGCTCTGTAACCGTACCGTCAGAATAAAACTCCAAACTCTGCGATGAGTGTTCGACATTTATCCATTTGCCTATTAACAGCGTAGCGATCGGGGGCACATGAGAGTCCGGAAAAATAGAGTGTTCCACACTACTATGCGTCGGTTTCGCGTTAGCAGTATCGTGCCGTGAGAGTTCCCCTCTGAGCTCAACGACTAGACGCTCCTTCTCCTCTGCCTGCGCAACCAACTCACGATTGGTGTTCTGAAGTTCCTTGACCGCAGTCTGATAGGTCAGGTCTCTCTTGGCTAGAGCGACCTGATAGTCAGAATTTAGTCTTTCCATCCGCTCAGTAATTTGTTTCATTTCTAGTTCATGTTGCTGTTTGGCATCGACACGCTCTCGTTCGGCTGTATGCCAATGTAGCCCAGCAAAACATGCAGCCGCCAAGGCGACAATAGTCGTAACGACGTTAACGCTATGCCAGCGCTCTTCCGGCATCGAATCACCTCTGGAAGTATGGTAGCGCAGCCCGCACTAACGATGAAGGGGTCTCGGAAGCGCGCGATTGGGGCAGTCGATCGGTAAAGGGCTGGGCAACCTTTGCGGTCCGACAAGGTATACTTCGCCAACCATGACCCGGGTTGAACAACTAGAGCAGCAGATCGTGCAGCTTGATCCCGAGGAGTTTGTGCAGCTTCGGGAGTGGCTAATGGAACAGGATTGGGCGGAGTGGGATCAGCAAATCGAGCGTGACTCCGCTTCCGGCAAGTTCGACCGGCTCGTGAAGCAGGCGCTCGCTGATCACGCCGCCGGTAAGTCTCGTCCGCTTTGAACCATCACACCTCACCTGAGTTCTGGCAGGCGTTTGAACGCCTTCCGGCGGAAGTACAGACCGTCGCGCGCAACAACTATGAGATTCTGAAGGCGAATCCGCGCCACCCGTCGCTGCACTTCAAGAAAGTTGGAGAACAGTGGTCAGTTCGTGTCGGGCTGGGGCATCGCGCTCTCGGTATCGACATAGATGACGGCATCCTTTGGATTTGGGTTGGAACTCATGCCGAATACGACAAGATCATCTGAGCCTCAAAGAACCATATGAGCGAGAAAGAGCTGCTATCCACCATCGGCCCGCCGGTGCCCGAGCTGCCTGTCGCCGATGTCGAACGTGCGCAGCAGCACTATCGGAACGTCCTCGGCTTCGAGATTGGCTGGCTCTATCCGGACAAGTCGATCGGCGCTGTATCGCGGGGAAATGTTGCGATCTTCTTCCGTAAGAGAACGCCGCCGTTCGAGCCGGCGGTTCATTGGATCTTTGCGGACGATATCGACGCTACGTATCGCGAGCTGATGGCTTCAGGTGCGAATATCGTCGAGCCTCTGGAGACGAAGCCGTGGGGGCTTCGGCAGTTCACGGTCGCGGATCTGGACGGGAACCGCTTCTACTTTCATCACGATTGAACGGTGATCCTTCCTAAGGCACTTTGAAATTCACCGTCAGGGTGAATACGACGTCTACCGGTTCGCCGCGGAGACGACCGGGCTCGAAGGTCCATTGGGCGATTGCAATCAGAGCGGCGGCGTTCAGCTCGGGGTAGGGTGACTGCAGCAAGAGGTCGACGGCCCGCACGCATCCCTCACGCGTGATGATGGAACTGACGATGATCATCACGCTCCTTCCGCCGCCCATGGCGTGTCGTGCCGATTCGGGGAATTGAGGCTCCACCCGGCGCTTGACGATCGGCGCCGTCACCTGGCCGCCGATCTGCTGGACGGACGAATTCATCGTGGCTCCGAGCGGCGCTTCGTCGAGGCATGGCGGCTGCCTCCAGGCGTGAACCAACAGAATGGTTCCGCTGTTCAGTGGCGAGTCGATGGCGGAAGGCGTCACCAGTGACAGCCGCATCAACGTAGTGACCGCCTTTTCGCAGGCCGTATCCATGTCGACCCGTTTCATGTCGATGCTCTGTACGCGTCCGGTGATGTCGCTTGCCGCGCCGGCCAGGGCAAGCCAGTAACCACTGCAACGCGTCGCGGCGACGACCGCGCCCGCGACGCCGGGGGGGAGCACGTCCGGCAGGTAGTAGGCCGGCCTCGCCACCGCCTTCGACGGGATCTTTTTCGTTGAGGGCTGTTTGGATGGCATCCGGCAATCGTAAGAGGTGATTCCGCAGTGGTTCTTGCGTACGAGAAATTCTTTTTCGGTGAAGTACTCGAACAGCGCCTCGTCATTACCCAGGAGAGGATCGGCCTCGGCGGACTGCAGCCATTCCAGCCAGCGCGGATCGTCCTTCCGTTCGGCGCCGAGCATTCGCCGGAGCAACTCGCGCCCGAAGGCTTCGCGCATGCTCGGTTCTTCGACCGGCGCCGTCAGCACCGCGCGCACGTTCTCGTGGATCTGCGAAGGGTCGGGCACATACGAGCGAACGAGGTACCAGACCGACGCCGTGCGAATCTCTTCTGACGGCATGTTGAGTGAGACACCCAGGACGCTGGGCGTCATCGCCAGGTGCGATTCCCTGATCGACGTCAGCAACGCTTGCCAGCCGGCGGCATCGCGCAAGCCGAGAAGGCGTGAACCGGCAGCGGGGGCCGCGGCCGGGCGGCGCCAGAGAGCTTGTGTGAAGAAGTTCGCGTCCGGGACATAACCCGCTTCGCGAAGCGTGGTCGCATAGATCTCGAACGCATCAGGACGACGGGAAACGGCACGAGCGATCACTTCGTCGATCGCAGCCGGCAGTTTGCGGGTGGCGGCGCGGGCGCCAGCAACGTCGGCCGGATCGCCGAGGATGACCAGAGCACGAACTTCTTCGCGGACAGCGTTGGCGTCACTCTCGGTCGCCAGCGCTTCGCGAATCTGCGGAAGAACGCCCGTCAGTCCGCGCACGAGTGCGACGCGCGACGCCGCGGCGCGGGTAACGGCGTCCTTCGACGCCAATGCTGGCCCCACGCGCGCGGCGATGCCCGTAGCGTCGGCGTCGCTCACGAGCAAAGCGATCGAGGCCGCGGTGTCGTCTGCCGCGGCCATGGTTGAAAGGAGTGCGAGCAGGCAAAACAGCGATATCGTTTTCGCCATCACGGCGGAAAGTATAGGGAATGAGTTGTTCATACGGCCGGTAAAACCTGACGATCGAGACTGCTGCAGCGCATGAGCGGCGGCGCATCGGCTCTCGATTTCGAGGGTAGTTCGATGCTTCAGGAAATCGTTGTGAAAGCGTAGCGCCGTCGGCTCGACGGCTGTACCGCCAGCGGCCCGCTGGCATTTAGATACCAGACCGCCGGCGGGCCGCCAGCGCTACGCTTTGCTGCCTGCTACTGCCGCGGCACGTCCGGCGTTAACTCGCGGTCGAGGTATCCTTAACGACATCATGGACCCGAAACAGATTGTCCATTCCGACCCCGAGATTCTCAGCGGTACTCCAGTGTTCGTCGGCACTCGAGTGCCGGTCGATGCTCTGATCGACTTTCTCGAGAGCGGCGACACAATCGAGGACTTCCTCGAGAACTATCCAGGTGTCAGCCGCGAACAGGTTTTCGCATTTCTTGAAGAGGCGAGTCAGGCACTCGTCGCGAAGATCGCGTGAGACGGGTCCTGTTTGACGAGAATCTGCCTCGATTACTCCGGCGAAAGCTTCCTGAATTCGAAGTCCGCACCGTTCAGGAGGAAGGCTGGGGCTCATTCAGGAATGGCGAGCTCCTGCGGCGCGCCGAAGACACCTTCGATGTCCTTCTGACCGCGGACCGCCGGATGCAGTACCAGCAGAAGCTCACGTCGTTTCGCATCGGGATTGTCGTAATCGTCACCCCGCGACTGCAACTCGAATTATTGGAGAGCGCGGCCGAAGAGCTTCGGACAGTATTGGGCAGCGTGAAGCCAGGCGAAATCGTTCACGTCACGGTACGCCAATAGGTTCTCCGCGCGTTAGCGTCTGAGGCGCTCGACGAACAATAGACCTACCAGTGTCAGCAGCGAGATCGCTGCGCCAATGGCTACCAGCGGATTCCTGTATCTCATTTCGATTCGGTGTCGTCCCGGAGGAACGACCAGCCCCTGGAAAGCAAGGTTGGTTTCCAGCAGCGTTGCGGGCCGGCCGTCGATGGCTGCCGACCAATATCTGTGACCCGTGATACTGGCCACGAAATAGGCCCGGCCGTCGGCGACGACATCGATGGTTGCGGTATTGGCGGTCTCGTGAAACGCCGTCACTCGTCCCCTCGATGGAAGAAAGGGATCCGCGTCAACGTAGGCCACGGAGGGATCGGCGGCATTTCGTTCGACAGCGAAACGAAAACCGCCGGCATCAGGAGCACGCTCCAACCGGCCGGCAAATGAAAAGCGAGGGACTCGAAGGGCTGACGGCGCGATCGCCACCGGCATTGCATGCCGGGCGTCGTCCTGAATCTGCTGCCGCAGTGTTTCGTTGAGCTCGCGGGGAAGCACGCGCCATCCCACGTTGGCCATTCGCGCATAGGGCTCATCCGCGCCGGGCACGTGCGCCGACCGCGTCCCGATCATTGCATCGCGAAAATCGTCCATCTTCTTCAGCGATGTTTGATCGATGTCCTGTTCCAGCGCCGTCGCCAGGCCGGCCTCCGTAGGAATCTCCGGAGTCAGGCTGTTTCGCACCACCCATTCGAAATCCGAGCCTTGCGCCAACCGGAGCACCTGATTGGAGCTCGGGTCACCCTCCCACACCAGCCAAGCCACTTCATTGAAAACGCGGTACGGCTGCGATCGATCGACACGTTCGAGCAGGGGCGGAGGATTGAAGAATTCGCGGCGTGCGCGAGGAACGGCGTTGAGCGTGCCGAACCATAGATCGACGGTCAGCAACGCGACGCCAATGTAAGCCTTCGCGTTGGCCGGCCCTCTTCGCATCATCCAGAGCCATGCGGTCGCCAGTGCGGCTCGCACACAATTCACTGCAAAGTACTGCCGGGTTGCCAGCGCGCCGCCGTCAGGCGCGTTGAGCAACAGGAGAATGGAGAGAATCAGCCACACCACGGCGAGTCCGAACGCCCATCGCGCCACGCGCTGGTCTCCGGCCAGCAACCGTTCGAAGACCAAGGCTCCCCAGACGGCGATGGCGAAGGCCACGGTCAGCAGGAACTTCTCCGGAAAACGAATCGAGGAAAAGATACCGGCGTCGTACAGCGCCTTCAGCACCGGCGTGTGATCGCCCATCGCCACGATCAGAGCCGCCGTCATCGTTCCGGCGAAGATCCAGCGGCCGCGAACGCCGGCGAACACGCCGGCCAATGCCAGCAGCACGACGACGGCACCTGCATAAATCTCGATCAGATACGCGTCATTGCGGAGTGTGTAGATGGTCTTGATCACGGCATCGCCATTCGCGGCTGCCGTATGCCGCAGGACACCGGAAAGAATCAGCTCGACGAGACGGACGGGCGGCGTGCTCCAACTCGAAACGATGCGAAAGTCGAACGAACGCGCCCGTACCGTGTCGCGGGCGAAGTCGATGGCGGGCAGCAATTGCACCGCTCCGAGAAGGATTGCTGCGACGGCGGCGATGCCAATGCCGATCGCCAGCCTCCTGGATTCCGCTTTCCTGGCGCTGCTCCGAATCACGCGAAACAAAGCCCAGCCCGCGATCAGGCCCCACGTCTGAATCACGACCGACGGCTCGCCGAGGATGAACTGCATCGCCATCACCGACGACAGCGCCAGGAGCCGAGGGCCTGACCGGTTTTCGAGGAATCGAAGCGTCAGCAACAGCACCAGGGGCAGCCACGAGATCGAAAAAAGAAGAGGCAGTCTCGACGAAAGCGAAAGGTAGCTGCCGCAGAATACGAAGGCGATGCTGCCAAACATGGCCGGCGGCGGCGACGCACCCAGACGCCGCAGCAGGAGAAACGTCCCGATCGCCGCGATGGCGAAATGCAACAGGATGTGCAGTTGGACGCCAAAGTGAAACGGCAGCAGACAAACGAGCCACTGCGGCGGGTAAAAGAGCTCGTATACCGGATTGGCGGCGAGGGGCGCTCCGCACGAGAACAGGGGGTTCCAGTACGGAAACTCGCCGCTGCGAACCGCCTCGCGCACGACGTGCTTCATCGGGTAGTGGTAGCTGTTCAGATCGCTGATGAAGAAACCGCGCCCGAGAAAAAGGATGTCCGCGTAGGCAACGACCAGAAGCGCGATGAGCAGCACCATCGCGGCGCGGTCATTGAATTTGCGGGCGTCGTTCATGCCGGGTTGAGAGTAGTGAAGAAACCGGCAAACTCGCAACGAACCCGCGAGCAATCTCCCAACGCCACACTTTGTTGGTACCCTCACTTCGATGGCTAACCGTTCTCGAATCAAGGACTTCTTCTGGCGCCATTCCGCGGGCATCGCCTTCCTGGTCATGGTCTGCTTCGTCGGCTTTCTGGCGTATGTCGGATACACCTACGTCGTCATCACCACGAAATTCGATGCGGCGCGACGGTGGGATCTGCCGAGCAGGATCTACTCGGATGCCACGCCGATCGTGCCGGGGATGACCATCCCTCGCGCGCTGCTCGAGCCGAAGCTCAACCATGTCGGCTATCACGAAACCGCCACGCGCGTGACCAATCCCGGCGAGTATCGCTACGCCGGAAACACGCTCGAGATCTACCTGCAGAACTTCGAATACCCCGACATCGAGTTCCGTGCGCTGCCGGTATCGATTGAGATGGAGGGTTCCACCGTCCGCGCCATCAAGCGGCTCGACGACGGCGTGGCGTTGCGCGGCATCCGCATCGAGCCGGAGCTCATCACCTCGATCTACAACAACGAGATGGAAGACCGGTTGCCGGTCTCGCTCGACTCCGTCCCCAAGGTCGTCAGCGAAGCGATCATCTCCACCGAGGACAAGAATTTCTATCACCACCAGGGGATCTCCATTCGCGGAACCATCGGCGCGCTGATCACCGACATCCGCAACAAGAACACCTCCCACGGCGGGTCGACGCTGACGCAGCAGCTGATCAAGAACTTCTATCTCAGCCCCGAACGCAGCTGGGGGCGCAAGGGACACGAAGCCTTGATGGCCGTCCTGCTCGAGGCGCGCTACGACAAGAAGAAGATCCTCGAGGCCTATCTCAACGAGATCTACCTCGGCCAGAACGGTGCGGTGCAGATCAGCGGCGTGGAGCAGGCCTCGCAGGTCTACTTCGGCAAACACGTCACCTACCTCACGCTCCCCGAGGCTGCCACGCTGGCTGGCATCATCCGGTCGCCGAACGTGCTCTCGCCGCTCTCGCATCCCGAGCGCGCCAAGGGACGGCGCGACACCGTGCTGCAGCTGATGAAGGAGCAGGGATACATCAGCGAGACCGAGTACGAACAGGCCGTGGCCTCGCCGCTGACCACCGCGCGGTTTCCGAAGACCTCGCGCAGCGCGCCGTTTTTCGTCGACCTCGTGCTCAAACAGTTGAAGGAGACCTATCCCGAGACCCAGCTGCGCACCGAGGGGCTGCGGGTGTTCACCACGCTCGATACGATCATGCAGCGATCGGCCGAGCTATCGCTCGACAGCGGCATCGACGCGCTCAAGAAGCACTATCCCTATCTTCGCAACTCACCAACCCCGCTCGAAGGGGTCATCCTCACCATTCAGCCCGGCACCGGCTACGTGAAAGCGCTCGTCGGCGGGCAGAGCTACTCGAAGACGCAGTTCAACCGGGCCATCCAGGCGCGCCGGCAGCCGGGGTCGCTGTTCAAGCCGTTCGTCTATGCCACGGCCATGGATCCCGCGCGCGGGCAGCAGGCCTTCACCGCGGCGACCGTGCTGGACGATTCGCCGATCAGCGTCAAAAGCGGCAACGCGGTCTGGACGCCGCAGAACTACGACCTCAAGTTCCACGGGCAGGTCTCCGTGCGCGAGGCGCTGGCGCATTCGTACAACATCCCGGCCGTCCGCGCGGCGATGAACGCGGGGGTGCCGAACGTGATCAAGACCGCCGCGAATATCGGTATCGAAAGTCACTTGGCGCCGTATCCGTCGGTGTCACTCGGATCGTTCGAGGTGACGCCACTGGAGATCGCTTACGCCTACTCGGCCTTCGCCAACCTCGGCGTGAAGGCGGAGCCGATCTCGATCCTGGCGGTCTCGAACGGCGAAGGGAAGCTGCTGGAGTCGCGCGAAGTGAAGATGAAGCGCGTGGCGCCGGCCGGCGTCTGCTACGTGATGAACGATGTTCTCAAGGACGTCTTCAATTACGGGACTGCCTCCACCAAAGCGCACGCCCTCGACTTCCGGCGTCCGTTCGCGGGAAAGACCGGTACGACGAGCTCCTATCGCGACGCCTGGTTCATCGGCTACTCGCCGCGCATCCTGTCGCTGGTCTGGCTCGGCTTCGACGACGGTCACAGCGTCCGCCTAGCCGGCGGCGATGCCTGCGTCCCGATCTGGACGACGAACATGAATCGCGTCGGCGGCATGATTCCGGACGTCGACTGGAAACGCCCGGAGGATGTCGTCGACCGCCAGATCGACCCGCAGTCGGGGATGCTGGCCACGCCATATTGTCCGCAGACGAAGAACGAGGTTTTCGTCGCCGGCACGGAGCCAACCTCGGTATGCCCGCTCCACGCCGGCAGCGGCGAGCCGAGCCCCTTCTGGCGCGACAACGCCGAGCAGGCCGAAACCGAGGCGCCTTTAGGGATGGCTTCCAATCCCGCCCAGCCCCGACCGACGCCGCAACAGCAGCAAAAGCAGAAGGATCACGGGATCAAGAGGCTGCTGCGGGCGATTTTCGGGGGGCAGTGAGCTGGCGGCCTCGGCATGAATGCGGCACCCGCCTCCCAAAAACGGATTTTCTCGGTGAACCTTTAGTAGCATCACAACCTCGTGACCTCCATCCTCCAACCCACCACCGCCCCCGAACCGGCCGCGCCGACGCTGCGGGAGCGGGGGAACTCTCTGCTGGACCGCATCCGGCAGCATTCGGAAGAGGGGCTGTTTTACATCGGCGGGCTGACGGATCTGGCCAAGCAGACGATCCAGCAATTCATTCGCGGGCCGATCGATCGAGAGGTCGTGGTTGCCCAGTTCGATCAGATCGGCGTCCGGTCCATGTCCATCGTGGCCATCACCTCGCTTTTCATCGGCATGGTGCTGGCGCTGCAGACGGCGTACTCGCTGGCTGACTTTGGCGGGTCGCTCTTCATCGGCAAAGTCGTCTCGCTTTCGCTCGTGCGCGAGCTTGCGCCGGTGCTGATGGCGCTCATGGTCGGCGGCCGGGTCGGCGCCGGTATCGCCGCCGAGCTCGGCACGATGAAGGTCACCGAGCAGATCGATGCTCTCCGCGCGCTGGCGACGAATCCCGTCCGCAAGCTGGTCGTGCCGCGCGTTCTGGCGACGACGGTCATGATGCCGCTTCTGACGCTGCTGGCCTGCTTCATCGGCATCCTCGGCGGCCTGATCATCGCCGTCGGAAGCCTTCACCTCACCTCGAACTTCTACATCCGCAGCGTCATCGAAGCCGTCAAGTACAACGACCTCGCGTCCGGCGTCGGCAAGACCTTCTTCTTCGGATTCGCCATCGGCCTCATCGCCTGCTACAACGGCTTGAGCACGACCGGCGGGGCCGACGGCGTGGGCCGTTCCACCACGGCCACGGTCGTGACCGCCTCGATCACCGTTTTGATCCTGGACTTCTTTCTCACTAAGCTCTTCCTCTTCCTCTTCTGAAGACTGAATCGACGCTCATCACCGACCGCCGCGCGGAGGCCCGCCAGACGCCTGAGAGAAGGACGCACGCGCGCGATCTCTTCGTCGAGTTCAAGGGTGTGAACAAGGCCTATGGCGGGAAGCAGGTTCTTCGCGGCGCCGACCTCAAGGTCTATCGTGGCGAGGTCCTGGTCATCCTCGGCGGATCCGGCAGCGGCAAGTCGGTCACGCTGCGGCACATGCTCGGGCTGGAAGCGCCCGACACCGGCCGGGTCATCGTCGAGGACGAAGACATCACCGACCATCCGGAAGAAGAGCTGTATCGCGTACGCAAGAAGTTCGGGATGCTTTTCCAGAGCGGCGCCCTGTTCGACTCGATGAACGTCTTCGAGAACGTCGCCTTCCCGCTGCGCGAGCACGCGGAGATGTCCGAAGAGGAGATCGCCAGGGCGGTGCGGGAGAAGCTCGGGCTGGTCAATCTGCCCGGCACCGAGAACCTCATGCCGGTCGATCTCTCCGGCGGCATGCGCAAGCGCGTCGGTCTGGCGCGCTCGATCGTGCTCGATCCGAAGATGATACTCTACGACGAGCCCACGACCGGTCTCGATCCGATCACCTCGGCAAAGATCAACGAGCTGATCATCGATCTGCAGTCGAAATTGAACGTCACCTCGGTCGTGGTCACGCACGACATCCAGTCGGCGTTCTCGGTCGGCGACCGCATCGCCTTTCTCAACAAGGGTGTTTTCGAATGGGTGGGGACGATGGAAGAAGCGCGCAATGCCGATCATCCGGTGCTGCGCGAATTTCTGAAAGCGTCCTCCGTCACGGCCGCGCAACCAACTCACTGAAATCTGGCAACGCAGGAAAACCGTTCGGTACGAAACGATGGCAACCAAACCAAAAGAAAAAACGATCCGCGTCGGGCTCCTCGCCGCGGCCGCTCTGCTGGTGCTGATGATCTTCGTCTTCTTCATTGGTTCGGAGCAGAAGATCTTCTCGCGCAAGAACGAATACAAGGTCCGTCTCGACAACGTCACCGGTCTTGCCGAGGGCAATCCGATCAAGATCTCGGGCGTCACGGTTGGGGTCATCAAGGACATCACCCTTCCGCGCGATCCGAAAATGCGCGACGTCGACATCGAGCTGATGGTCGACCGCAAGTACGCCGACCGCATCCGCACCGACTCGCGTGCGCGCCTGAAAAAGCTCGGCCTGATCGCCGGCGACAGTTACATCGACATCTCGCCCGGAAGCCCGAAATTCGACGCGGTCGAGCCCGGCTCTCTGATTCCTGCCGCGCGGCAGACCAACGTCGATCAGCTCATCTCCTCGGGTGAGGATCTCGTCGACAACTTCGTGCAGATTTCGTATTCGCTCAAGAACGTTCTCGGCCGCGTCGATCGCGGCGAAGGACTCATCGGCGAGCTGACCAGCGCGCCGGAGACGAAACAGCGCATCACCGATACATTCCTGACCACGCTCAACAAGACCAACGCCATCCTCGGCCATGTCGAGAGCGGCAAGGGGCTGGTCGGAAAGCTCGTCTACGACGACGCCTTCGCCGCGTCGTTCACCGCCTCGCTCCAGGAGAGCGCGCACTCACTGCAGTCGCTCGTCGCCGACGTCGAGGGAAGCCTGAAGACCGGGCAGGGTGCGATCCCGGCGTTGCTCAACGACCCCGAAGGGAAGAAGAAGGTGCTCGATCTCGTCGAAAACCTGCGGCTCGCTTCCGCGAACCTGGCGGCGATCACCGCCTCGTATCAGAACGGACAGGGCATCGTGCCGCGGCTGATGAATGACAAGGAGTACGGCGATAAGACCCTGGTCGAGTTCAACGGCCTCCTGCATCAGCTCAACGACGCCGTGGCCAAGGTCAATCGCGGCGAAGGGACGGCCGGAAAACTGATCAGCGATCCCTCGGTCTACGAATCGGTCAACGACATCCTCATCGGCATCAACGAGTCGAAGCTCCTTCGCTGGCTGATCCGCAACCGGCAGCAGAGTGGAATCCAGAAGCGCTACGACACCGAATCGGGCAAGGCGCCCGTCCCACCGCCGCAGCCGGTCGTGAAACCGGTGCCGAAGAGCGAAGCGCCGGCGCCGGAGGTACCGCCGGTCGTGCCGGCCACTTCGACAACGACAACCACGACAACGTCGACTGCGCCGCCGATGTAGCCGAACGCAGGTCGGACTCTCCGGTCCGACCCTCGGTGATACGATCTCGCGCCGCGCATTCGCGCACTGTTTTTCCGGAGGACTCCCAAGTGGATATCGCAGTCATCGGAACGGGCTACGTCGGGCTCGTAACCGGGGCCGGATTGGCCGACTTTGGCAACGACGTCATCTGTTGTGACATCGATCCGAAGAAAATCGACGCCCTCAACAACGGCCAGATTCCGATCTACGAGCCGGGCCTCGACCAGATCGTCAGCCGCAACGCCAGTGAAGGCCGGCTGCGCTTCACCACCGACCTCGCCGACGCCATCAGCCGCTGCCGGGCCATCTTCATCGCCGTCGGCACGCCGCCAAAGCCGGACGGCTCGGCCGACCTTCGCTATGTCGAAGACGTCGCCGGCACGATCGCCAAACACATGAACGGGCCGAAACTGGTCATCACCAAATCGACCGTGCCCATCGGCACCGGCCGGATGATCGAGCGCATCCTCGAACAGAAAGGGAACGGCCATAAGGGCTCCGTCGTCTCCAATCCCGAGTTTCTGCGCGAGGGATCGGCCATCGAAGACTTTCTCAAGCCCGATCGCGTCGTCATCGGCGCCTCGGACGAGGAGTCGATCGAGCTGATGAAAGAGATTTACGCGCCGCTGCACTCGCTGGAGATCCCGTTCGTCGTGACGAACGTCGAATCGTCAGAGCTGATCAAGTACGCCGCCAACGGCTTCCTGGCCACCAAGATCTCCTTCATCAACGAAGTGGCGCAGATCTGCGAACGCGTCGGCGCCAACGTTCAGGATGTTGCCCTCGGCATGGGCCTCGATTCGCGCATCGGCCCGAAGTTTCTGCAGACCGGCCCCGGATTCGGCGGCTCGTGCTTTCCGAAAGACAGCTCGGCTATGGCCACGATCGCCCGCGCACACGGCTATCCGTTTCAGATCATGGAAGCGGTACTGCGAGTCAACGACGACATCAAGCAGCGCATGGTGACGAAAGTCGTCGACGCGCTCGACGGTGACGTGAAGGGGAAGACGATCGGCATTCTCGGCCTGGCGTTCAAGCCGGAGACCGACGACATGCGCGACTCGCCGGCCATCCCTGTGATCAAAGGCCTGCAGGCGCTCGGTGCGCGCATCCAGGCGTATGACCCGCAGTCGATGGAGAACAGCCGCACCATCTTCGAGAACGTCGTTTACTGCGAAGACGCGTACGGCACCGCCGAGGGGGCGGACGCAATCGTTCTGGCGACGGAGTGGAACGCCTTTCGCGCGCTCAACTTCGAGCGCGTCCGCAAAGCCATGAAAATGCCGAATCTGATCGATCTCCGCAACGTCTACGACGCACAGCGCATGCGCGCGCTCGGCTTCCACTACTCCTCGGTGGGCCGAGCCGAAGATGTGCGCAAGGCGGTCACCGTCTGATGACCCGTGCCCTGATCACCGGCGGCGCCGGATTCCTCGGCTCCCACCTCTGCGAGCTGTTTCTCGAGCGCGGCCACGACGTCATCTGCATCGACAACTTCATCACCGGCAATCCCGCGAACATCCAGCACCTGATCGGCCGCGAAGGATTCTCGTTCGTGAAGTACGACGTCACGAACTACATCCATATCGACGGTCCGCTCGACTACGTTCTGCACTTCGCCTCGCCCGCCAGCCCGATCGACTATCTCGAAAAGCCGATCCAGACGCTCAAAGTCGGCTCCCTCGGCACGCACAAAACGCTCGGCGTGGCCAAGGACAAAGGGGCGCGCTACCTCATCGCCTCGACCTCCGAGGTCTACGGCGATCCGCTCGTTCACCCGCAGAAAGAGGACTACTGGGGCAACGTGAACCCGGTCGGTCCGCGCGGCGTCTACGACGAAGCGAAGCGCTTCGCCGAGGCCATGACCATGGCCTATCACCGCTTCCATGGCGTCGAGACCCGCATCGTCCGCATCTTCAACACCTACGGCCCGCGCATGCGCATCCGCGACGGCCGCGTCGTGCCGGCCTTCATCTCCCAGGCGCTGCGCAACGAGCCGCTGACGGTATTCGGCGACGGCTCGCAGACGCGCTCGTTCTGCTTCGTTACCGACCTGATCGAAGGCATCTACCGGCTGCTGATGTCGGACGAACCGAATCCGACGAACATCGGCAACCCAAACGAGATGACGGTCCTGCAGTTCGCCGAGGAGATCAAGCGCCTCACCGGAAGCAACGCACCGATCGAGTTCCGTCCGCTCCCCGAGGATGATCCCAAGATCCGCCGTCCCGACATCACCAAGGCGCGGACTCTGCTGCAGTGGGAGCCGGTCGTGCCGCTCGAAGAAGGGCTGACAAAGACCATCGACTACTTTCGAAGAGTGCTTTGATCCTGTGAGTCCGCACGTTCACTTCTGAACAGCGCGAATCTTCGGGCGTGTTACCCTGTTCGACACTTCACCGGAACCGTCCGCCCACGCCTGATCCTCACAATCCATCTCGAGTCCCGCCAAGGCGGGCATCGCCCGAAAGAACACTGAATGACTGCATTTGCAACAACTTCTATGGCCGTTGCCTCTACCGAACGAGCGCCGCGGCCCTCGGAAACTCCCATCGTCTCCACACTGGGCGCTGAACCATGGAAGAGCTCGTGGTGGAAGACCTCCGCCGGCGAGCGCCCCACGTTCTTCTACATCGTCGCCATTCACATCCTTGCGGTGATCGGTCTGATCTTCTTCGCCACACCCGGCTGGCGAGTCATGGTGGCGACCGTTTCCCTCGCCTGGCTGGGCGGACTCGGCGTCACTGTCGGCTATCACCGCGCGCTCGCGCACACCGCGCTGCGTCTGAATCCGGTGGTGAAACATCTCCTCATCTTCTTCGCCATGTTCAATGGCTCCGGCTCGCCGGATTCGTGGACGGCGAATCATCGCCAGCATCATTCGAAAGTCGAGTCCCATGAGGACATCTCCAGCCCGTGGGTCGGCGGCTTCTGGTGGGCGCATCTGCGCTGGCTGTGGCAGGCGGGAAAGATCCCGCTCGATCGCTGGTGTCCCGATCTCGACAAACGCGAGTACCGCTTCTGGAGACGGATGCAGGTGCCGATGCTGGCGGTCTCGCTCTTCGGCGGCCTGGCGTTCGGAATCCCGGCGTTCTTCTGGCTCGGCCCGATGCGCCTGGTGATGTCGCTGCACGCGCAGTGCTTCGTCAACAGCATCGCTCACATGCGCGAAGATCGCGAGGAAGGCCAGGACTCATCGCAGAACATTACCTGGCTGGCCGTCCTCCACTTTTTCCAGGGCGAGAACTGGCACAGCAATCATCACGCGAAGCCGTCGTCGGCGCGCTTCGGCTGGAAGCTGTGGCAGATCGATTTCGGCTGGTACGCGATCTGGATGCTGGAGCGCGTCGGCCTGGCGACGTCGGTCAAGCGGCCGCGCAACGCGGCGTAGCCGGTTCGTTTCACAGCCGCAAGGTCATATAGACATCGGCAGTGGCGTATCGAATATCCGCTGGCAGCGGCGCGTGCCGGAATCCGAGCGATTCGTACAACGTAATCGCCGGGATCAGTGCCGAGTTGGACGTCAGCTCCACCTCGGTAGCGCCTACGCTGCGCGAGAAGTCGAGCACGTGATTGCAAAGGCGGCGTCCGATGCCGCGGCCATGCGCTTCGGGACTCACCGCCAGCTTCGCGAGCTCGACCGTCGATGGCGGGACGCGGATGGCCGCACAAGCGCCGACGACGTTGCCGTTCTCGATGGCGAAGAACACCTCGCCGCCGGTTGACAGGACGTACGTCTCCGGATCGAGCAGGCAGTCGAGATCGGGCTGTTCGAGCAGAGCACTGGCTTCCAGCCAGCGCCGATTCAGGCGCTCGAACTCCGGCTGGAGCTCGGGCCGATAGGTAACGATCTCGATGATTGTCTCGGCAGACATTGCCCGAGATTACTACGCGATTCGATCGCTCTGCACAAGCAGGGGGACTAGCCCGATCGTGCCCGGTAAGCCATGTAGGCGAAGATCACGACCAGGATGAGAAGAAACACCCGTCCCATCCCCAGCATGCGGGTGTGCGCAACGTGGCGGGTGCCTCTTGGTTTGATTCCAGTGATTGCGGCGACAGCGGTGACGAGCACGGCGAGACCCAGCCAGTAGATCCAGTTCATGCCCGAGACCGCTACAAGAGCCGCGCCATCAGCGCAGCTTCGCGTCCATCGTGATCTCTGCGTTCAACAGCTTCGAGATCGGGCAACCGCTCTTGGCGTTTGCTGCGGCCGTCGCGAACTGCTCCTCGGAGGCGCCCGGCACACTGGCTTCGACGACGAGATGGACTTTCGTCACGGCGAAGCCCTGCGTCTGCTTTTCGAGAGAGACCGTGGCGGTGGTGTTGATCTCATCCGCGGTCAGGCCGGCATTCCCCAGCTGTCCCGAAAGCGCCATCGAAAAGCAGCCGGCATGCGCAGCCGCGATCAACTCTTCGGGATTGGTGCCGATCCCGTCCTCAAACCGCGTCGAGAAGGAGTACTGCGTGTCTTTGAGCACGCCGCTCTGCGTGGAGACCGTGCCTTTGCCGTCTTTGAGTCCTCCGCGCCAAACCGCGGAACCGTTTCTGTTCATGCTGCCCCCTTTGTTCGTTCAGGGGCGAAGCATATCCGACGGCGTTGCCGGCGGCACGCAGCCGCCGGCACAAGTCGGACTAATACCGGCGGCTCCAGTGGCCTTCAACCCAGTAGAAGCCGCGACGCGTTTCCACCCAGCGGCCCGGAACCCAGCGCGCCTGCCGATACGGCGGGCGAGCCCAGCTGCCGGAGGTCCAAACGTAGGAGCGGCCATCCCAGCGGTGATAGCCCGGCTGCCAGACATAGCCGTGACGCGGAGCCACGGTGGCCCGTTCGACGACGATCGGCGGCGGACCGATCCGCAGATACACCCGCGTACGTGCTTCCGAAATCGGAACGATGAGCAGCCCCGTCAGAACTGCCAGAGTCATGAATCGCGAGATCAGTTTCATAGTTGCCTCCGCGGTCCGATTCTGCGAAGGGGATGCCTGAGGCGTTTCCCTGGCACTCGTCAGTCCACACCGGTTGGGACCGCTTTGATGACCTCCCTGCCGGACGATGGCGTCATTCGTAAAGGTCGAAGGTCAGAATTGGTTCACGCGGAGGCGCGGAGACGCGGAGGGAGAGAGGCTGTTGACCACTGGCATTTCTCAACTCCGCGTCTCCGCGTCTCCGCGCCTCCGCGTGAGCGAGGAATCCGCCTACATCCGAGACGCGTTTAGCAGAGCCATGAAGAAGACGCTCATCCTCATCGCCCTCGCCATCTTCGGACTCAGCTGCGGCGCCAGCGCTGATGCCGTCAACAAGGCCATTCCTGCTCCCGACGTCGACACGCCGGCGGCCGAGGCGAATCGTCCGCAGGTGGCGGTGCTGGCGGGCGGGTGTTTCTGGGGATTGCAGGGGATGTTCGAGCACGTGCAGGGCGTGACCAAGGTCGTGGCCGGCTACTCGGGCGGTGAGAAGGCGACCGCGCATTACGAGATGGTGGGAACCGAGACCACCGGCCATGCCGAGTCGGTGGAGATCACCTTCGATCCGAAACAGATTTCCTACGGCCAGCTTCTGCGGCTCTTCTTCTCCGTGGCCCACGATCCGACCGAGCTCAATCGCCAGGGTCCCGACAGCGGACCGAGTTATCGCTCCGAGATCTTCTTCGCCTCGCCGTCGCAGGAGCGCATCGCCCGCGCATATGTCGAGCAGCTGACGAAGGCCAAGGTCTTCGCCTCGCCCATCGTCACGAAGATCGAGCCGCTGAAGGCGTTTTATGCGGCCGAGGATTACCACCAGGACTACCTGATCCACAATCCGCGGCAGCCGTACATCGTCTACAACGACCTGCCGAAGATCGATGCGTTGAAGCGCGTTTATCCACAGCTTTACCGGCCGACACCGGTGGCTCTCGTTTCGGCGCGCTGATGGAACAGCCAATCCCCATCGACACCCCCGGCGAGTACGCCCTCGGCCTCCTGAACCGCCTCAGCGATCGCGATCTGATCGCCTCTCTCGAGGCTACTCCGGCCGCGCTTCGCGCGTTGTTCGATGGTCTCGACGACGCGACCATTCGCCGGCCGGAAAAGCCGGGCAAGTGGTCGATGATCGAGGTGGCCCATCACCTCGCCGACAGCGACATGGTCGTCGGCGTGCGCATCCGCATGATCGTGGCGCAGGACCGGCCGCCGATCGTTGCCTACGACCAGGATCTCTGGGTGGCGAAGCTTGGCTATCGTCAGGCGGTGCTTTCGGACGTGCTCACGCAGTTCGACGTCTTGCGCGGTGCGAACGTGCGCCTGGCGCGACGGCTCTCACCGACGGAGCTCGAACGCTACGGAGTGCACTCCGAACGCGGCGGCGAGTCGGCGGGATACCTTCTCCGCCTCGTGGCCGGCCACGACCTGGTGCATCTCGATCAGTTGGCGCGTATCCGTCGCGCGGTCACTGCGGCGTGAAGATCTGAACGCGCTGCGATTCGTTGTCGGTGAGCGTGACCATCGCCCACACCGGTAAATACGCGCGCGGCGACTCCACTTCGATGCGTACCTTTTCATGGGCGCGGACGACCGCGGATTCGAGGAGATCGCTGAACGTCAGCGTCCCGAACGGATCACTGTCCGTGGGGTAATAGCGCTTCGTCTCCCGTTCCGACAGCAGTTCCCCGGTGGCGTTGTCGCGCACGCGCACGGTGACGGAGTCCGAGCGCGTGAACACGCGAAGAGTGGCCCGGAAACGCGTGCCGGTGGGGATCGACGGCAGCCAGACCCGCTGCTGCTGAAAGTCCTTGGTCCGGATAACCGGGATTTCCGTGCCCGGACCGTCCGGATCGCGTGACGTTTCACGCAGCCGGACAGTGAAATGCAGGTTGCCTGCATGATCGGCTGGCGGCCGCACGATCATGGACGGATAGTCCGCGTATGCCGACCACGGTTCGATACGCATCGACGCGTGCGGCGGGACGCGGCGTATGGGATGGTCGCAAGCAAACACCCGGCCCAGCGACGAGCAGAGCTCGGGCTCGATGGCAACAGCGTCGTCCGAATCGTTGAAAACGGAGATGTCGCTCACCCAGCGCGTGCCAAAGGCGGCGCTGATGGGCTGGTAGGCGATGGGAATGATGATCTCTTCAACCGTCGGCTCGAACACGAATTGGCCGAGGGATTTGAGCAGCGCGCCATTGTCACGCACCGTCACAGCGACGACGCCGATCGCATGCGCCGGCACGACCGCGGTGGCCTGGTAGGCGTTAAGCAGCGTCACCCGAGGCGATGGTACGTCGCCGAAGAAAACCTGAGGAGCCGTGAATCGAAGGGAGCCGCTGGAGCTCGTGGCCAGGATGTGGATCTCGCCTCCCCCCTGCGGCTCAGCGTATCCGGGATAGAAATTGAAATCGCTGCTCTGCGCGGCGGCTGTGGTGGTGAGGAGGGTCAGCAGGAGATAGTGAATGAATCGCATGGTGTCGGCCTCAGGCCAGGAGGATACGCTTCCACCGCCTATCGAACCACGCGCCGGCGCAACGGCCCCGTCGTTGGCGCGGTGAGATCGGTGATTACCGACCCGCTGGGAAACTTGCCGAGCGACGTCGCCTGCCCGGTGGTGAGGTTCACCGAATAGAGGATGTTGTCGTTGTCGAGGACGACGTAGGCGACGCCGGTGCGGCTGATGTCCATCCCCTGCTGCAGCACGAAGTAGCCGCCGAGTCCCGTCTGCCCGACGGTGAACAGCACGCCGCTGTTCGGCGAGACAGGCGTTCCGTTCGCCGATCCCACCGTGGCCAGAAACGGACCGTTGCCGGAGACGATGCCGTACAGCGTGGTCGACGTCGCGCCGGGAAGGTTGTTCGAGTACGCCAGGCTGAGAGGGAAGTTGGCGGAGTGCGGATCGCCCGGAGCCCACGACGGCCTGGTGTCGCTGATGGCCGAGGCGTCGTTCGGATTGACGCGCAGATTGATGCCGGAGTTCGAGATCAGCCGGATCCGGTCGACGACGGGGTTGAAGTCCATCCCCATCGGACTGAATCCAATGCTCAAGTCAAACGGGCCGTTGCCCACCCGCGCCGCCGCGCCGGTCTCGGTGTTGATCGTGTACAGGCGCGCCTCCCCGTTCGAGACCACGCCCACTCCGTAAAGAACGCCGTTCGCGGGGCGATAGTCGATCCCCTCGAGATGTTCGCCCGGAAGCAGACCGGTGACCGGCACCGTCCGCAGCGAAACTCCCGGCGCGAGCGTGTCGATGAAGCGAAGGAGCAAGCCGCTGCCGTCGAGCAGCGTGAGCGGCTCCGCGGCGAGCGATGCAGTGAAAAAGAGTGTGACGGCGAGGACGCGGACCAGCTTCATCGGCGCAGAGTACAGCGGCGGATATTGGAAAGCCAGATCGTCACTTGCCGGAGATCCAGCTTCCCCACAGCCCGCCCAGCGCGATCTTTTCCGGAAGCCGCACTCCCGACTGTTTCAGCGCAATCGCTATCTGTCCTCGGTGATGCGATTCGTGCGCGATGAGGTATCCGAGCCAGCGGAGAGGATCGCCCCCGAACATCCGCACGCGCGCCTCGCCGGCCAGCGCCTTCGCCAAAAACTCCTCCACCTCACGCCCCGATTCTCGCAGCGCCGCCATGAGCACCGCCTTTTTCGGAGGTGGACCTTTGTCGGCGCGCGGTAGCGACGGCCGTTTGCCGGTGGCGAAAAATTGCAGCCACGCTCGCCGGACCCGATCGAGATGGAAGAACACGCGACCTACATCCCGTCCGCGCGACGCCGCCGGAAGCGCGGCCAGACCCTCCTGAGAAATTGCCCGGAGCATGAGCAGGAGGATGTCGTCATGCCGTTTCCAGACGGCGACGATGCGGTCCGGGAGCTCGGCCGATTTCGTTTTCGGCATGCGATCGATTGTAATCCGCGTAAACGAACTCAGCCACCAGCCCGTCTTCATCGCATCCCACGATCGAGGTTAGAAAGGACAGGGGAAAATGAAACAACGAATCATCGTCACCATGCTGGCCATCGCCGCCACACTTTCCATCACCGCCGGAGCCCAGGCCGCGCGCGTTCGCGTGGTTCACACGCGCGGACATCGCGTTCGCGTCACCGTGCGGCCCGGCTTCCCGATCCGCCGCACGCTTCCCGAGGTCGTCATCCGGCCGGGCGTAGCGTTCCGTGTCGCGCCGCGCGTTTATCTGGCGCCGGTCGTCTTCACCGCGGCGGTCGTGGCGACGCTTCCGCCTCCCAGCGTTCGCGCGTGGAGCGACACCACCACGATCGAGCGTGAAGACGGCTGGACCGAGTTCACCATGAACGTCGATCGCCGCGGAACGGGAATGCTGCTGCAGATCGACAAGGGAACCGCCCAGATCAGTTTCGCCGAAATCGTTTTCGAGAATGGCGACACGCAGGTGGTCGACTTCAACGACAAGACCCACGCGCGCGGCATCTACTCATTCCTCGACTTCAAGGACGGGCGGAAGGTCGACCATGTCCGGGTGGTAGCCAAGGCGGATTCCGAGCTGAGCGAAATCTCGCTGCACATGGTTTCCTGATTGATCGACTCTCGCGGAGGTCTGGGCTCAGACCTCCGCGAAACCGTATGCTCCCGCATGGCGGGCTGCCCTTTTGAACATCAAAGCTATTGCGTTCGGTATGCTAGTATGCGCGTATGAAGCGCACCACCATCGCTCTACCGGACGACCTTGCGACTCTGGTCCAGCATGAGGCCCAACGGTCCGATACTTCCGTATCCGAAGTCATTCGCGACGCGATCGCAAAGATCTATCTCGCGCGGGCACGAAAGATTCCATTTGCCGGTATCTGCGACGATCCGAAAATGACCCGCGCAGCGCGCCTCGAAGAGGCACTCGAGGGTTGGGTTGATGACATCGATCGCGATCGTAGATAGCGGGCCGCTGCTCGCGGCAGCGAATCGATCTGATCCGGATCACGGAGACTGCCTGGCCGTCCTGCGAGAGACGAAGTACCGGCTGGTCATTCCCGCGATGTGTGTTGCGGAGGTCAGTTACTTTTTGGGCCGCCGGCAGGGTGCAGAACTCGAAGCGCGCTTCCTACAAGGCTTGGAAGAGTTTGATGTCCGCGCGCCCGGTGCGGCGGAGTGGCCCCGCATCGCGGAGCTCGTCCGTCGTTACGGCGACTTCCCCCTCGGCGGCACCGACGCATCGGTAATTAGTCTCGCGGAAAGGCTAGAGACGGAGACGATCATCACGCTCGACCATCGTCATTTCGGTCGCGTCAAACCGCGCCACGTGAAGCGATTCACGCTACTGCCGACGCGGTAAGAGATCGCGGGGAAACCTCAGCGGGCACGCAGGTAGATCCAATCGCACGCATAACCGGAATGGAGAGTCCGACCTCGTACAAACGGGCACCGTAGACCTCGCGAAACCATAGGTTGGGTCACATCTGGAAACTCAACTTCCGGATTTGCGCGTACCGCGTTAAGTTGAGTTTCCAGATGTGACCCCAACTTAAACACAATGACAAAACAGAAGATCAACGTGGAAGGCATCCTCAACACCCTCGCCACCGTCCGGAAACAGATCCCGCATCTGACCTACGCTCGCCACCGCGAGACCGCGAGCGCAGCCACACTCCCCGACGGCGGCGACGACGCGATGGAAATCTTCGAAATGGAAACCCTGGCCGATGCGCTGGAGTCGTTCGCGGGTGACGTTTCGGAAGCCGTCGAGACAGCGCAGCAGAAGGCGATGGCTCAAGCGCTCGAGATCTACTACGCCGCCGAGAAACTGGCAAAGGACCCCGAGCACGCCCACCTCATCCCGATTGTGGAACAGATGCGAGCAATCTACCGCCGCGATTTCGGAGCGGACATTCCGAAGAGGTGATCCTGCAAGCGGATCTCCGTCGGAGCCGCCGACCTTTGGATTCCAGAACCTGATCCGCCTCGGGGAAGGATGCCGCGCACGGTATGATTGGCTCGTCTTGGATGCAAACGCCATTACAGAATCGCGCTGACCTTCTTCGCGATGGTCCATTCCTCGGTGTTCCCTTCGACGACTTCGACCGCAGCGGTCGCGAACAACTCATCATCTTACTGATGAACGGCCTGAGGCCCGACTCGCAGGTGATCGACCTTGGTTGCGGTGTGCTGCGCGGTGGATACTGGCTGATTCACTTTCTCGACGCAGGGTGCTACCACGGCATCGAGCCGCACACGGAACGCCTTGCGATCGGCACCGAGGTCATTCTCGAATCCGAAACACTGCGCCTCAAGCAGCCGTCGTTCGACTCGAACACCACATTCGACACGACTACCTTCGGTAAGAAGTTCGATATTTTTCTGGCGTACTCGATTTGGACGCACGCGCCCAAACACCAGATCGAATTCATGCTGGACGGTTTCGTTCGCAATTCACGAGACGACGCTGCATTCCTCGCGTCCTTCCTGCCGGCCCGGCACAAAGCGGACGATTACAGCGGCGACAAGTGGTTCGGGACGAGTCACGATTCCGACGTTGCCGGCTGCATCCAGCACAGCTTCTCCTGGATCCAAAACGCGTGCAGCCGGCGCGAGCTCCACGTGCAGATGCTCGGCCGAGACGGGATCGGTCAGACCTGGCTGCGCGTGGACCGAAGCGGAACCAAGCCGATGATTCCCGAGATTCCGATTCGCAGCCGCAGCGCCCGGTTTTTCGAGCTCCTGCGCGACCTCATGCGACCTTAGTACTACGTTTGAGCGGCATCGCCGCCGATACCGAGTGCTCGCCATGTCCTGCAGCGACTATCGCTGTGTTCCGCGGGTGAGCGATTGGAGTCACACCTTCGTTGCCCGCTTCTGCGATGAAAAAACGAAGGTGTGACGCCGTCTTTTTCTCTCGATCGTTACGCTCGATCATAAGCTGGGGTCACATCTGGAAACTCAACTTCCGGACTCGCGCGTACCGCGTTTAAGTTGAGTTTCCAGATGTGACCCCAACTTGACTCGGCTCCGAGTTAGTCCGTTGATGCAACAAGGTCTGCCGGCCCCGACATCGCAGGAGAGCCGGACTCCAAAATCGCAAGAAATCGCTCTGAGTAATCGCGACGTGAGTCGGCGGATCGATAAATTCGAAGAAGGATCCAAATTGATGGCCATGCGAGCAAAAGAGCGGCGACGATGGGCCAGAGACGGTTATTGTCGCTTAGAAAGGTGAACCCAGCAGCGCCTGACGCAACCACATTGGCGGTCACCGCGACGATGCCGATTGTTGACGAGTCGCTGGGCAGCGGTTTTTGCTTTTGGCTTAGCTCGTAAAAGGCGGATTCCCATCGCAGGCCACCGCCAGTGCGCGGTTCGATAGCAACCTTGATGTACATTCCGATTCGACGTGCGCCATCGACAGACCAAAAGAGGCTCTGGAGCATCGCCAGAATCAGGAGACCTGCCACTGTCGCGCACAAGCTCCAGAGAAATGCCTGACGGTCGTCTGAGGCTGATCGCATCTGCTGAAGCAGAAAGTACGGAACCGCATACACCACCGCTGCAGCCGGAACGTAAAACTTGACTGATGATCGCTCCGCTTCACCTAAGGCCAAGATTTCCGCGCGAAGTGCGTTGAATTCCAGTTCGACCCAATTCACGACATCCATGTTGTTCTCCTCGCTCAACCGACACGTTATGTATCTAGGAGAGTCGCGAGACAGCCCTCTCCACACCTCTTTTCAGAACATTCGCGAAAAGGGCTAGGCGGATAGGCTTGAGGAGAGTGGGGTTGACGCGTCACGAAAGAGGTCGGCTGCCTGTTTTCGAGGAGTTCAGTGCGAGCGAAGGTAACCTCGAACGGCGGGACAGCAATGCCTTCGGCGGCGAGCGCCTTCAACGCGTTTCGAAGCGCACCGAGGCTTGCGGGACTCGTCAGAATCGCAAAATCCACATCCCGGCTGAATTCAGCGGCGCCGTACGACACGCACGCCTGACCTCCCATGAGGAGCGCCCGGACGCGGTGCGTCCGCATCGAAGAAAGGACTCTGAGTATCGGGTTCGGGATCAAGCGAGCCCCCGAGTGCGAGGAACGACTTCCAGAGCTTTCCGCTTTCCAACCATCGTTGAGCCGGGGTCATACGGTACCCCTCAGCCCATTCGGAACCGACAAGGTCCTCGGCGTCGATCTGCCGGAGACTCGTCAAAGTGCTCTTCATCTTGATCGCACGCGGTGAGCGTGGCGGATTGCCGTCATGCGAATCGCTAGCCTACTGCTCATTGTCGAAATCCGCTAGCGACCCGCTTCTTCTACGTTGTCTCCGCGCGGAGGAGGTATTGCCGCGATGCTTCGCTTCGGCGAATTCGCGTTGTGTGTCACTCCATACTATCGGGGGGTTGGATCATGGCATCAAGAAAGCGTCGAAAGAGTTCGAACGCTGCCGATACCGACGTAAACGCACAGATTTTGGCCGTGCTGAAAGAGGGGGCACTCTCAACGAAGCAGTTGGCTTTGGAGCTTGGGGTCGCGCATGCAACGATCTACCGACGCTGCCGGCGGCTCGAAGAGAGAGGTCTTCTGAAATCGAAACTGGCCGTCGGCCGCGGCCCAATGTATTGCGTTGATGAGGATAAAGTTGTCGATCGAAGCACCTACGAGAGGTGCAAGGAAGAGGAGCATGACCTCCGACCGATCGACAAGAATGAAAGAATCTGGAGCCTCCCTTAACCGATCGCCTCGTCGATTCACGCGCGGCGCGATGACCGCCGTCCGCTAGAAGCGAAGCTCTCGATGTTTCACGCGGAGACGCGGGGATCGCGGAGAGAAAGCAGGTTTTGATTTTTCTCCGCGTACTCCGCGGCTCCGCGTGAATCCCCTCCCCTCCCACAAACGCAAAACGGGCGGCCTTTCGGCCGCCCGTTCAACTGATGCGAATGCGGTAGAACCTACTGCTCGTCGTCGAAATCGGCCAGCGACAGGGCTTCCTCGGCGTGGTCGTCGGTTTCGGCGCGGAGGAGGTCTTCCAGGTTGGGCTGGACCGGGACGGGCTCGTCCTTCTCCAGGTAGACCTCGCGGTAGACGGGCATGCCCGTTCCGGCGGGGATGAGGCGGCCGACGATGACGTTTTCCTTGAGGCCGCGCAGGTGGTCGACTCGGCCGGCGATGCTGGCTTCGGTGAGCACCCGGGTGGTCTCCTGGAATGAGGCGGCGGAGATGAAGCTGTCCGTCGACAGGGACGCTTTGGTGATGCCGAGCAGGAGTGGCGTACCGTCGGCGGGCTCGCCGCCGCGGTTCATCACCTTCTCGTTTTCTTCCATGAAGCGGAAGCGATCGACCTGCTCGTCGACGAGGAAGTCGGTGTCGCCGACGCGCGTCACGCGGACGGAACGCAGCATCTGGCGGCAGATGACTTCGATGTGCTTGTCGTTGATGGCGACGGACTGGGAGCGGTAGACCTCCTGGATCTTGTCGACCAGGTAGCGCTGCAGTTCCTTGATGCCGAGGACCGCCAGAACGTCGTGCGGATCGATCGGACCGTCGATGAGCGGATCGCCGGCGCGCACGCGCTCGCCTTCCTGCACGTTGACGTGCACGGAGCGCGGGACGCTGTACTCGTGGCGGGTACCCTCGTCAGTCTCGATGATGACGCGGCGCATGCCCTTGACCACCGGACCGTGATGCACCGTGCCCTCGACCTCGGAGATGACAGCCTTATCGCGCGGGTGGCGAGCTTCGAACAGCTCCACGACGCGCGGC